>Ga0224506_10000916_pt1 | contig 22388 bp, 17 predicted proteins | sample SF_Jan12_sed_USG_2_FD_169108 | JGI IMG/M metagenome (GOLD analysis project Ga0224506, IMG submission 169108) | Sediment microbial communities from San Francisco Bay, California, United States - SF_Jan12_sed_USGS_8_1 | ecosystem: Environmental > Aquatic > Marine > Sediment | place: USA... | reverse complement strand
TGCCTGAATTGAACAATTCTGACAAAAATTAGCTTCCAATTATTGACGATCACATTGAAATGTTAGCCATGGCAAGGCAAGCAATAACATGAAAATAACTGCATTTGCCGGGATATGTAAATTAAAGTCAACCGTGCTATGAATGAGTATTGAAATAATTCCCATCACTGAACCAAAGACCATCCCTAGTTTAAACATGCTTTGATATCGCCAAAGCATAAATAATCCGGTTCCAAGTGAAAATACGATTACAGAACCAATTAATGCACTGCCAATGATACCTGTATTCGACAAGTGCTCTATATAATCATTATGTGCATGATCAAAGAAACCGGAAACACCTTCCCCTCTATATTTAGGGAATACAGAATAAAAACTCCCTGGACCACTACCAGTAATCCAATAGTCCCGCCATTGTTGATAAGCGTAAATATTAACCTCATCTCTTGTTTCTGTCGCAAAAGTTGTATCTTTTATTCTTTGTTTTACTTTTTCCAGACCAAACCAGCTACCCAAAATCAGGATATCTATAATTATTAAACTGCCTATCAATATCACTATGGATCTGGTCTTCTTTTTCATAAATACCAGCAATATCAGAGCTGTGACCAACATACTGGTAAAGAATGCCGTATTTCCCATTCTTGAACGTGTTAACACCAACGCAATCACCATGATTGCCAAACATAAACGAAGTAATATTTTCTTGCTCAGCAAAAGACGAGCAATTCCTCGAATACGCTGACTCATTGTTGCCCGGGATTTACTATGGCTCATGCTGCCAATTAAAAACCCAATTCCTATAGCAAGTGTCATCTCGAGGAATCCGGCAAGGTGATTTCTGTTAATAAAGGTTCCTGTTGCAACACCTCTTGAAGCTTCTTTCTCTACAAAAAAACCCATTTCAAATCCAGATAAAACCATTAAGCTTCCATAAACTGATTGAAAAACAGCCACCAGAATCAGTGCGAACACACATTGTTTCATACGTTTTCTGGTATTAACCAATATCAGTATCAAAACAAAGAAAATCACATAGGCAGTATTCTTAATCGATTCTGTAATTGAGGCATTAATATCAAGACTAAGAGGTATGTATTTTAATTCGTTGTAACCCAAAGGTGATTGCGAATAAATGTCTGCTGCTTGGGGCGATAATATTTCAACCCATGCTATTGGCATTGGTACAGTCATAAGATAGCCATAGCCAATCCATAGCAGCATTAATAAAATTACCCAGCGAGCCTTATACAGTGCTGGTGGAGTTATGATTCTTCCACGCCAGATGGCGAACAAAACAAATGCTGCCAAACTAAAAACCCAGACCTCCATAATCGTCCATGCCCATAGCCTATTACTACCCATTGGTAATGGTAGCCATATCAATAATCCAAGCAGGAAATAAAATGGCCATTTTGACGCCTGTTTCTCAATTACAGCATCTGTACGGTGTTTGTTTTCTGGTGATTTATATGCACTATTCACAGAACATTACCTGTTCATCTGTTTTTCCAGTGTGGAAACCAGAGATTCCTTATTATGTCGTCTGGCAAGTAAATGGAGGCTTGTTTTTTGGCTTATTAAACCCCGCTTGATTGCTGCTTCAACCAGATCTTGTGCAGGTATTGAGAGTTGCCCCCAAGTAATGAATCCGAGCTCAATTATGGTTAAATTAATTCTGGATTCCCAAGGTCCTAACTTTGCCATGTTTATTAAGGCACTCTCAAATTCATTATCAATCTCCAGCATTTTTAACTTCATACGCGCCATACCAGCCCAGCTATAGGGCCAGGAAGGCCGTAAAGCAATCGCTTTCTTATATAATTGAAGTGCTTGTTGAAGTTGTGATTTCGTTCCACTATCCCAGACTGCCTTACCTTTAGTATCCTGCTCTATTACTAACGCTTTGAGTCTAAAATATTCCGGATTCTTGTTATAAATACTTATTGCTGTATTAATCGTGCCCAATGCCTCCTCAATTTCGGAGCTCAAGGGAGACGCGTCCTGATCAATCCATTTATTAATATAGCTTTTGGTCTTATAAGAGTAGAAAGTTGAAATACCTAATAAAAATACCCATGCTAGCAGCACAAGCAAAATCAGGCTTGCTAATAAATATAATATTGAATTTTTTGATGAATCCTGACTTGATTTCATATATATATCTTAGCAGGATGAATCCTCTTTATGGCTAAAGAATATTCTATTTGATACTTCTGAATGATTTTATATTTATATGGCTATGATGCCTTTTCATATTTTATAGGTGGGATTTTGTTTTCTGAATAGTAATACCCCCCGTAGTACATATCCTTACTCATTACCATTTTGTTAAGCACTATACCTGCTAATGGGGCATTAACTTCACGAAAACGTTTAATGCCCGTTGTTATTTGAGGAAGGGGGGTCTCATCCGTATGAACCACATAAACCACTGCTGAGACTTTTTGCGATAAGACCAATGAATCACTAACTGCCTGTATAGGTGCTGAATCAATAATAATACGATCATAATTTTCGGATAATTTTTTAAGCAAAGTGTCGAACCGTTTTGATGAAAGTAACTCCAGTGGGTTGGGTGGCATAATCCCCGCCAATAACAAATCATGTTTATGTAATCCTCTCTGGATACAAAGATTTGCTTCAACCGTACCAGCTATCAATTCTGAAAGGCCTGGCGTGTTATATGGAAACCCATACTCTGCCCCAATTGATGGACTACGCATATCTGCATCTATCAATAAGACTCTTTCCATCTTGCCGAGTGAAACCGCCAGATTGGATGCTATTGTAGTTTTACCTTCCTGTGGCAGGCTTGATGTTACCAAAATTATTTTGTGACACGTATCAATATCAGAAAGTACTACTCCTGTTCTTATTGTCCTGATAGATTCGGCAAATGCTGTACCTATATTATCCTCTGTAAATAAGGCAACATTATTATTTTTACCTGATAACTTTTTGTTTAATAAAGGCACCATGCCTAGTACCGGTAGGCCCAGTTTTTCCTCTGCCTCTTCTGAGGTTTTTATCGTATTATCAAGAATCTCCAATAAATAAATAACAACGATACCGGCAAATAATGCAAGCAACATTGCGAGCATTATAATTTTATTTTTTTCGGGTTTTACTGGAGAAGTTGGTACAATTGCCGGATCAACCACTCTCGCATTACCTGCATCCATATTGCCCGCAACACTGGTTTCCTTAAATCTGGTCAGGAATAATTCATAGAGTTGCTGATTAGCCTGTGCCTCACGCTCCAGAGATTTTAGAGTAAAACCTTTACGATTGGCCTGCTGAAGACTCTTTTTTAATATTTCAAATTCATTATTTAGTTGCTGTTCATTTGCCTTGCTAATCTGATACTCTTTTCCAATCCCGTTAATTGCATTATTTATCTCTTTTGACAATTTTTCCTGAACTGCTTTTAGATCCGATTTTGCAGCAATCATCTTTGGATGCTTATACCCATAACGTTTGGATAGTTCAGATAATTTGCGCTCAGCACTAACCTCACTTACCTTAAGCTGCTGTACCAAAGGCTTTGATAAAACATCCGGATGCAATGACAGTTCTTTTATTGTTTTGTTGCTATTTTTAATCTCATTATACAGGTGTTCAAGTTCGGCACTTTTTGCGCGTGCAGCAGCAAGACGGTTAGTTATATCCTGAAGCTGGCTTTCAGCAATCGATCCAGTCCCGGTCATTTCAACTATACCTTCATTATCCCTGTATTCCTGTAGTAATCTTTCCGAATCACCCACCTTCTTCTGTAAACCCTCAAGTCTTCCCATTAACCATGAAGACGCTTTTTTCATCATTTCCAATCGGGCTTGCAGTATACTTTCCATATAAGCTTCTGTGATTGTGTTTACTATAAGTGCGGCAAGTGCAGGATCTCTCGAATCAAAACTGACTTCAATTATCTGGCTGTTTCTTGCCGGTTTTATTGAGGTACTACCCATAAAATTATTAATTACAGACCGCCTTTTAGCATCATCTGATAACTCGGTCTTTTTTTCTTTTTTCTGCCAGGGTAACCATTTTTTCCAATTAAAATAGCGAGTCCGTTCACCGGTTTTCATTGGATCAAATTCGGGGTGTGTTACAAGTTTTAATCTGGATACTACATCTTCTGCCAAAACCCGGGATTTAAGGATTTGTACTTGTGTCTGGTAATATTGTCCATACCCCATTGATGATTCTGAGGAGCCATAAACATCCTTGATTTGTATAAATTTTGCTGCACTTGATTCTATAAGTAACGAGGATGAAGCCCTGTAAACAGGCTCCATTGAAAAAGTAATAAGAGCTGCAAACAACCCGACTATAATGACCAGGCTCAATAAACGCCACTTATATCGATTAATCATCGACCAGTGCCAACGAAGATCTATCTTTTCATTATTAATCATTGGTATGTTCAAACTCTCTATTTTTCTGTTCGCTTTCATCAAAAAAAGCTCGAATCTACAGTTATAGTATCGCCGGGATTAACTGATTCACTCATGTTCGTACGATTATTTTTTGCTGATGGATCACTTTTACGTATAATGAAAACCTTGTTGCGTGATGCCCTGTCTGTAAATCCACCTGCAATCGTAATTGCCTGACGTACAGCCAGCCCAGGCACATAAGCATACCCTCCTGGCGATTTAACCTCTCCATTTACAAAAAATTGTCTGTATTCCAATACGCTGGCTGTTACTTTTGGATCAACCAGATATGGGCCTTGTAAACGTTGTCTGATAAGACTCTCAAGCCCTTTTATAGTAAGCCCGGAAACCATAAGCTCACCTAGAAGTGGATATGAGATTGAACCACGACTACTGATGCGAGCTTCAATGCTCAAGTCACTTTCCTCGAAAACCTTGATGCTTACATAATCACCCGCGCCCAATTTATAATCATCCGGTACATTATTTAATGCAAGCGCTTCCATGGCGCCAAGACTAAATAAAAAAATAAAACATATAATTTTTTGCATAATCATATTACTGCCTCTTCTATAACATAACATGATATTTAAAATTCTGATTCTAATGTGAACATAATAAGATTTCTCTCATAATCACTTGTGTTATCTGTTGAATCACGTTCTGAATACTGATAATTTAATCCGCCCTTGAATATGCGATTAAATTGTTTATACAAGGCTGCGCTAAACATAAATCGTTCATCAACCCGGTTTGTACGATTAAATACCTCTTCACCTATACCAATCGCAATATTGCTCTTGTATTGGCTCAACCACTCATGTTCCCAGGAAATTTTATAATCTGTCACTTTTACATAATCATCATTTCCTGTTGTCTGTTCTCGAGCATCTTGATAGGTACTAAACTCCCATGTGGAATGTGTAACGGGATGCCATTTAATTCCTACCTCCCAGCCACTGCTAGAAAGATCTTCTCTCTTTGATGAATCAAAATCTTTGGATAGACTTCCGATTTTAACTGTACCACTGGTTTTCCCGGTTGCAACCCACGTAGCACCAGCAAATACACTGGATTCCTGACTATCCAGACTGCCTGATGCCAGAACCGTTGCTGGATTTTCACTGATGTAATCAATATTGGATAACTCAATACCTGCAAGAAAGTTTATTTTTGCCCAGCGTGAGTTCAAAACAACTGAATAGTTGGTTATGTCACGATCTCTGGTGCTTTGATTATTGTTATCATATCTACGGAGCGTGTGTCCTACAGACAGATCAATACGCCCCTGTGAACCTTGTGCACCAAATGAATATGTACCATCTACAGTTGTAGAATGCCACTCATCAGGTTCTTCAACAACAGATGTAGCATCATCTGTACCACGTGGATCATGCCAATCTTTATACTCCGCTCCTAATGCCAGTCTATGACGTATAGCCAGATCAAGAAACGCATCCAGCTTGATACTCTGATCCAAATAGTCATCTTCTTTACTGGAATAATAATTACCTATATTGGCTGCATATGATGCTGAAAGATTGTGTGCACCAATATTTGTTTCATATTTAACAGCAGGTGATAAAATAGTAAACCAGGACGATGTTATATTGTTTGCTTTGCGGAATAAATTATCATCCCATCCTGCATGCAGAGAAACAGAGGGTGTAAAATGACGCCCGCTGACTAAATTTTCATTATCCTCATAATCTGCCTGGTGCTGTCTTTCTCCTGATGTATTTGCCGGGGTTGGTTGTTCTTCCTGACTATTATTTTGAGCTACCTGTATAACCTCTTCTTGCTCCTTGGTGATGATAGTTGACCATATTTCAGCATCTGCATTTTGCTGGTATTTGTATGAAGGTCTGACCGTAACACCAGATAATTCCACACCACCTTTTGTGGTCTGCCTCTTAACTGCTAATACGGGCAGCTCTGTCGGGCTTGTTGATGACAGCATTTTTTTCCACATTATCACTTCCTGATTATACTCAGAAGCAACTCGTATATTAGTGATCTTGCCCAGAGGGCTAATGCTCTGCGGTCCAATTGGAAAACCATCTTGTGTAATTACTTTAGATTCGGTAAGCCTTATATGAATTGATGGGTTTACAGTCTGTGCACTCACAGGAAAATCACTCTGAAATATACCTGATAATGCAGGTGAACTGATTGCAAGCAACATAAACCCGCATATCAAAGAATGTGTTTCCACACATTTTTTTGTTCCCCTTTCAAATGATTCCACTATCATCATACATAGCCCATTTATGTCCGCTAGTTCGGACTTACTACTGCATCTCGTGGTTCATCCTGATCCTGAGCTGTCGTAATCAAAGCGCCGGCTTCGTATGCCATCAGACCTTCCTGTAATCCGTGTTCTACTTGTCGTTGATCAATTTCGGAAATAGAGGCTAATGCATTTTTAATTGCAATTTTACCTGCAGGTCCTGTCAGGAAAACAAGTTGTCTAACAACTTCTTTAACATTGCTTCCTGCAGCAATCATATGAACAGCTACCTTTCCTGGCTCAACCCCCATCGAAAGTAAAATGCCAATAATGGTCGCATCCTGTATTCCTTCATCACGGGCAATCCGTAATGCGGATTCCAGAGAGAGTCCTTGTGACTGACTAACTTCAATAGCAACAGTCACGATCAATTCAGTTTCTACTCCACTACCAAGTAGGGCACCTACCGCTTCTTTTAATGTCATTCCAGACCGCATCAGCGACAATAAAATGCTTTGGGGTGATTCTCCGCTACCAAGCGCATTGACAACCCTTGCGTTCACCGTCTCACTGCTCACCTCCTTGGCCACAGAAATAGCGCACAGAGCGGTATTGCCTAGCAACACAAGCCCAAGCAAAATAGGTTTAACTATCTGATTTAAATTGGTTTTATGCGAGATCAGTGTGTCTACAACACATAGAGTTAAACGCATTATTTTCGCCCCTGCTTTGCAATATTTTCTTTATTATCATTTAACCACTTCATACTATTCTTTAAAAAAGTTGAATAGTTATATGAAGTTTGCGGCCCTAACTACAAAAGACTTTAACTTTTTTGGCTTCTTTCATGTTTTCATTGGTTATTTCTACAAGTATGGCCATTCTCAATCATCCATTTATGGGCCTTATCAGCCTCAACAAGCCCTTTCTCTCTTGCTTTCTCTATAAAATTCATAGCCTTACAATCATTTTGTTGCACACCCTCACCCTTGGCATATAGCCGTCCAAAATTTAGCTGTGCAACAGCCAATCCCTGACTCGCGGCTCGACCATACCAATGAACGACATCTTTCATGGGTGCTAAATCAGGATTCTTCTCATACAACTCAGCCAAATTATTCTGTGCAATCGGATCATTCTTTTTGGCTGCCTCCAGATACATTTCTGCTGCTTTATCGTTATCCATATCGCCGCCAGTTCCCGTTGCATACAGCCAACCAAGTAATGTCTGAGCACCTGTTCTACGTTGTGCCGCCGCCTTTTCAAGCCATATGCGCGCTTCATTCTCATTTTTTTCAGGGCCATCCAGATAATATTCCCCTAGCAAATGCTGTGCAGCCGCATGACCAGATACAGCCGCCTGCCGGTTATATTTCATTGCCATGTTTTTGTTGCTATTGGCCAAGCAAAGCGAATAACGATAACTTGCTGCAGCAACACCCTGCTCAGCAGCTTGTTTGTAGAATTCACATGATTTCTTTATAGAAGGCTGTTTAACCAAAAGACCGTGCCGGTTATAAACACCCAATGTGAGTTGGGCATATTTATTACCGTTTTTTGCTTTATATCCTGTACGCCACAATGTATCTATAAAGTTAGTATTGATCAGATTAGACAATTCTCTGGCTCTATTCACATCATCTACACTTTCAGCAAGCTCAAGCTCACTAGCACATGCCATGGATATACCCGTAATCATGTCTCGTGCTTCTTCATTTTTGGGAGACAGTGTTAACACCTGTCGGTAGGCACTAATCACTGCACTAACATTTCTTCCACAATCAGGTGTAGAGGAGACACTTTTTGCTTGCTGTAATAAAGACCAGACAGTTTTAGGCGCCGCAAATAATGTTCCATGGGGAATCAATAAAACGACAAAAAATCCCGCACAAATACGGCTTATCAATAGTCTGCTGTTTCGCATATAACCTGTAGCTCCCTAAATAATCTATCAAGATACGATGTTTACCCAGATAAAATAATTAATTTATTATATAAAACATATACCTATATTCTAAAATGGATGTTTTTCTTTAACATACATGAGTATAGACACAGATTATTGAAATGGAAATTGTAGGGGCAGAGACTAAATGGGGTTGTTAGTAAATACTAACGTAAAAGAAAGAGTCATCAATGTATACTGCGTTGCTCGTTGAATTTAAGCCCCTCGTAAATGATCCCGATTTTTAACGGAATTGACGAACCAAAGGGGTTAAATAAGTCCTTTTCTCAATACAAAAACCAGAAAAGCGAACTAATAGTTCGCTTTTCTGGTTTTATGGCGGAGAGAGAGGGATTCGAACCCTCGATACGGGATTACCGTATACACACTTTCCAGGCGTGCTCCTTCAACCACTCGGACACCTCTCCGGGAATGAAAAGGCCCACGTCTTCGCGGGCCCTTTTTCAACTGCCGCAAGGATAAACCACCTGTAAATACGGTGCAATCCTTATCACAGTGGGAAGCTGATATAATCCAATACATCATGAGTGAAATCTGGAAACCCAATACTGTTGTTGCCGCCATCATTGAGGATAATGGTAAATTTCTGATGGTAGAGGAAACATCAGCAGGAAATGCTGTGTTCAATCAACCGGCTGGCCATCTGGATGAAGGTGAATCCCTGCTCAATGCCGTAGTACGTGAAACGCTGGAAGAAACAGCCTGGCATTTTGAACCTGAGGCCATTACCGGTATTTATCTGTGGCCTAATCCGGAAAATGAATGTACTTATCTGCGTTTTTGTTTCTGCGGCAGGGCAAATACGCATGAACCGGACCGTACACTGGATGCAGGTATTATACGTGCAGTATGGATGACACGTGATGAATTAGAGAAAAATAAAGCACGATTAAGGAGTCCTATGGTTCTGCGTACCATTGATGACTATCTGCTGGGTATTCGTCACCCACTGAATCTTATTTCTGATTTATTCTGAATTTATTAAATTAATCAAATACTTGAGCTGAATATCCCAATATTAATAAATTCTCGGTATAATATGCGCTCTGTCTGTGGGGAGACAGAACATTCTAAAAACAGGTAGGTTTTAAATCCATGACATCATCAAATACCGGTGCCCGCGTTATAGTTGGCATGTCCGGCGGCGTCGATTCTTCTGTAGCAGCTTTGCTTTTAAAAGAGCAAGGTTATGACGTGCATGGGTTATTTATGAAGAATTGGGAAGAAGACGACAGTGAGGGCCTCTGTTCCGCGGCTGAAGATCTCGCTGATGCCCGGTCTGTCTGTGATCAGCTAGGTATCCCACTGCATACTGTTAATTTTTCTGCTGAGTACTGGGATCGCGTATTCGAATATTTTCTGGCAGAACTGGAAATGGGTCGCACCCCTAATCCCGATGTTATGTGTAATAAAGAAATCAAGTTTAAGGCCTTTCTTGAACATGCACGTACTCTGGGAGCGGACTACATTGCAACTGGCCACTATGTTGGCAATATTACCTGTCATGGCAATCACTATCTTGTTAAAGCCGCAGACACTAACAAGGATCAAAGTTATTTCCTGTATGCATTGAATCAGGAGCAACTCGCGAATGCGCTTTTCCCTTTGGCTCATATTTCGAAGGAAGAAGTCCGTGCCATTGCTGCAAGAGAAAACTTTGCCAATCACGATAAAAAAGACAGCACCGGCATCTGCTTTATCGGGGAGCGTAATTTTAACCAGTTCCTGAAACGCTACTTACCGGAAGAACCCGGTGATATTGTCACTCCTGATGGAAATATCATTGGCAAGCATAATGGTCTTATGTACTACACCATAGGCCAGCGTCAGGGTCTGGGGATCGGCGGCTCAACTGATGGAAATGGACAACCTTGGTATGTTGCCGACAAGGATATAAAAAACAACAGACTGATAGTGGTTCAGGATCACGATCATCCTCTGTTGCTGGCTGACAGTTTGCTTGCCGAGGAAACACACTGGATAACCGGACAAGCACCGGAATTACCATTAAAGTGCAAAGCGAAAACCCGTTACCGTCAGGCTGATCAGGACTGCACGATTATTGCATGCAATGATCATAATGAATATGTCGTCATTTTTGATGAAGCTCAGCGTGCCATCACACCCGGCCAATCCGTTGTGTTCTATCTGGATGATCAATGCATAGGTGGTGCCATTATTAATCGCGTATTGACCGATACAGATAAAATTGATGACTCTTCCGGATACTCAAATACATTTTCTGCAAAATCAGCATAATACTAATTAAGATCACATTCTATTGATTGATATCAACCCTAATAAAGTATTTGCACTGGCTGGTATCTTTCAGGCTGCTGGGCTCGTTCAGGAAGTCGCCTGTAAAAATACTGTTGACCAACAAGCCTTCAACACATCAATTCACTCCATTTTTAAAATCAATGCTGATTCTGTAGAAGATATCTATGGTGACATTTCCGGCCTGAAATATGGCCTTGAAATGATTGCGCGCCTTTTTGATAAAAAGAATAAACAAACAGATATGGAAATTACACGCTACGTTATTAGTATCATGGTATTGGAGCGTAAACTTATTAAAAATACTACCATGCTGGAACAAATTAGTGCCGGAATACAAAAAGCAGAAGCGCAATCCGAACACTTCCACAGTCATACACATGAGAATGTTATCGCCAATCTGGCTGATCTTTACCTCAGTACGATCAGTACCCTGACACCACGTATCATGGTTTCCGGCGCACACGGCTATCTTGAAATACCTGATAATGCCAATAAAGTGCGTACCCTGTTACTAGCAGGAATCCGCTCGGCTGTACTCTGGCGTCAAAAAGGAGGAGGTCGCTTACAACTCATCTTCGGACGCAATAAGATATTGAAAACAACAGAAAATATTCTTTCCAGCCTGCCCGTTTTACACTGAAATCCTGTAATACACAAAAAACCCTTAAAGATTTACCGTTATCGTTCCGCCATTAATATGGAGTCTATTACGATGACCAATCAGCTGAAGACGAAAAAAAGGACTTAATTATGAGAGAATTCGATATTGAGCTGGATACTACCGATCTGGTTTGCCCTTATCCTATTATTAAAACAAAAAAAATACTCAATGAAATAGATTCCGGACAGGTAATCCATGTCATTACCACCGATTTTGGCTCATTTAAAAATTTCCCGTCGTATAGCCGTCAGCATGGGCATGAAATTCTCGAACACTACGAAGCTGATGGGGTTTATCACTACTATGTCAAAAAGGGATAAATCATAGGGATATATCCTGCCTATTACCACTTCCATTGGTTGACACCAATACCTGATTCACCATAGGCTATTCTCAACAATAATAATTATTGGGAGAGCCTTCATGAAAAAGTACCTTTCCATCCTGTTTGCACTTTCTGTTTACAGTACACAATCTTCTGCCGGTGGTTATCAGATTCCTGAAATGAGTATTAAGGGAATGGGTATGGGTAATGCCTTTACAGCGGTTGCAGATGATGCTTCAGCCGCGTGGTTTAATCCCGCCGCAATGGCGTTCCAAAAAGATAACATGATTACTGCCGGTGCTGATCTGATTAAACCAAATAATGAATTCACTAAAAGCGGCAGTACTTATGAGTCAAAGTCTTCAACATTCTTTGTTCCCCATGCCTACTTGGGATATAAACAAAATGATTGGCCAGTGACATTTGGACTAGCAATTAATTCGCCATTTGGTCTAGCGATGAATTGGCGTAACTCTGGTGCAGATTTTGCGAAAAATACTGCAGGAGCCGCTAATGTTACTTTTTCAGAAATCCGTATGATTAACCTGAATCCAAGTATTGCCTATAAATTAAATAACCAATGGTCTATCGCAGCAGGAATCACATATTTCAATGTGTTTGAAGTTCATCTGGATAGCCTTCTTGCTGATCATGAGGGTGATGGCGATGGCTGGGGACATAATCTGGCATTAATGTACAAAGGTGATGGTTACAATGTTGGCCTTACCTATCGAAGCAAGGTAAAAGCAAATATTAGCGGTACTGTAGTTAAAGGTGAAATAGGTGGTGATGCTGGTACTGTGGGTAATGTTACAACTTCTGTTACTTTCCCGGAAATGGTCAATCTGGGTTTTAGTTTTAATCCAAGTGACAAATGGCTTGTCAGTATGGAGCTGGACTGGACTAACTGGGACAGATTTGCCTCAATAGACTTGAGTTATACCGGCGCAATCACAGGAACAATTCTTGGTAATAATAGCTCCATTCCGGAAAACTGGACAGACACTGTTGCTTTCCGTGCCGGTGCCGAGTGGCAGTATCGCAAAAATATGAGAGCTCGTTTCGGTTATGTCTATGATCCAACCCCCATCAACGATGCGGATTTTTCACCACGACTGCCTGGCAATGATCGGCAGTTGATTACGTTTGGTTATGGTTATGATCTGAATACACAAACAACTCTGGATTTTGCCTATGCTTATGTCTGGTTAGATGATCGTAATCAAACCACATCTGCAGCTGTCCGTAATGGGTTATATGAATCTGACATCCACATCCTGTCCGCATCACTGACATACCGTTTTTAATCTCGTAAAAAAAGCCACACAGTTTTTACTGTGTGGCTTTTTCAATATTTCCAAAGTTTAATCAGGCAACCGTGACCCTGATTTCCTTTCCTGCCGCTTGCTGGTATTCCGCTATCTCATGGAAGTTCAGGTAGCGATAAATATCATCTGCCATTGGTTCCAGATGCTTAACAGCCTCCATGTATTCAGCCGGTTTGGGTAAATAGCCCAGCTTGGCACAGACAGCAGATAATTCCGCTGACCCCAGATAAACATTTGCATCCTTGCCCATACGATTCGGGAAATTACGTGTCGAGGTCGACATCACAGTTGCGCCATCGGCAACACGTGCCTGATTACCCATACATAGGGAGCAACCCGGGATCTCGGTACGTGCACCGGCTTTGCCAAAGATGGCGTAATAACCTTCTTCGATTAACTGGTGTTCATCCATACGTGTGGGCGGTACCACCCATAAACGTGTTGGAATACCGGCACTGTCTTCCAACACCTTGCCCGCAGCACGATAGTGCCCAATATTGGTCATGCATGAACCAATGAAGACTTCATCAATCTTTGTACCGGCTACTTCAGAAAGCAGTTTCACATCATCCGGATCATTGGGGCATGCCAGGATTGGTTCCTTGATTTCATTCAAATCAATTTCAATCACTTCTGCATATTCTGCATCGGCATCTGGCTCCAGTAATTGTGGATCAGACAGCCATGCTTCAATCGCATCAATGCGACGTTGAATAGTCCGTTCATCACCATAACCATTGGCTATCATCCATTTCAACAAGGTGGCATTAGATTGCATGTACTCAATAATGGGTTCCTTGTTTAAACGTACTGTACAGCCATTGGCAGAACGTTCGGCCGATGCATCTGATAATTCAAATGCCTGCTCCACTTTCAGATCAGGCAAACCTTCGATTTCAAGAATACGGCCAGAGAAGATATTTTTCTTGCCCTGCTTTTCAACGGTCAGCAATCCTTTCTGGATTGCCACGTAGGGAATGGCATTAACCAGATCGCGCAAGGTAATACCGGGCTGGATCTCGCCCTTGAAACGCACTAATACTGATTCCGACATATCAAGCGGCATCACACCAAGAGCAGCGGCAAATGCCACCAGCCCGGAACCGGCCGGGAAACTGATCCCCATTGGAAAACGGGTATGTGAATCACCACCGGTACCCACGGTATCAGGTAGTAACATACGATTAAGCCATGAATGGATCACACCATCACCGGCACGTAATGAAACACCGCCACGTGTCTGAATAAACTCGGGTAACTCATGTTGGAGTTTAATATCTATCGGTTTTGGATAGGCCGCGGTATGACAAAAACTCTGCATCACCAGATCGGCAGAAAAACCAAGACAAGCCAGTTCTTTCAGTTCATCACGGGTCATGGCACCGGTTGTATCCTGTGAGCCTACTGTCGTTATCTTGGGTTCACAATAAGTACCGGGGCGAACACCTTTTACACCACAGGCACGACCGACCATTTTTTGCGCCAGTGTATAACCTTTGCCACTATCAGTTGTCGGTAATGGGCGTTGAAAGATATCAGAGGCAGGTAAACCGAGTGCTTCACGGGTTTTATCTGTTAGCGCACGACCAATAATGAGCGGAATACGTCCCCCTGCCCTGACTTCATCCGGCATGGTGACAGGCTTTAAATCAAAACTGCATATCTCCTTACCCGACTCATCCGTAATCTTGCCTTCATAAGGACGGATTTTAATGACATCGCCGGTTTGCATTTTACTGACATCACATTCAATCGGTAATGCACCGGAATCCTCCGCAGTATTAAAAAAGATTGGAGCAATGTTTCCACCAAGGACTACACCACCCTGTCGTTTGTTCGGTACATAAGGGATATCTTCACCCATATGCCAAAGCACTGAGTTGATCGCTGATTTACGTGAAGAACCGGTACCCACAACATCGCCGACATAGGCCAGCGGGTGCCCCTTTTCCTTTAACTCATCAATGGTGCTGAGTGCGTTTGGCATTTTGTTGATTAACATTGCCTTGGCATGCAATGGAATATCAGGACGGCTCCACGCTTCAGAAGCAGGTGATAAATCATCGGTATTGGTTTCGCCAGGCACTTTAAAAACCGTCACGGTGATTTCTTCCGGCATGGAAGGACGTTTGGTAAACCACTCGGCATTAGCCCATGAATCGATCACCTGTTTGGCAAAACTGTTGTTCTTCGCTTTTTCAGCAACATCATGGTATGCATCAAAAACAAGCAAGGTGCTGGAAAGTGCATCTGCTGCAACCGGTGCCAGATCGTTATCATCCAGCAATTCGATCAGGGAAAGAATATTGTAACCACCAAGCATGGTGCCCAATAACTCAGTAGCACGTTTTTTATCCAGTAAGGGAGAGGCTACTTCTCCCTTCGCGATGGCAGAAAGAAAACCCGCCTTCACATAGGCTGACTTGTCCACACCAGGTGGCACGCGATGAACCAGCAATTCCAGCAGAACTTCTTCCTCACCAGCAGGCGGGTTCTTTATCAGCTCAACCAGTTCGGCAACCTGTTCTTCATTAAGGGGTAACGGCGGCAGACCTTCCTGCGCACGCTCTTCAACATGTTTGCGATAAGCCTCTAACACGGCGGTTTTCCTGTTTTGCGTTTTGAATTCGAGCCGGTAATTTTACCGTCTGACGCCTTGAAAGGATACCTTTTGAGGCATGGAACATGATGAAAAATAACAAAATCCACCCTTTTTGGTGTATTATTTGATTTCCAAATAAAACCGGTAATCGTAATGGAACTCTCTGGACTGACAGCAATTTCACCCGTTGATGGCCGCTATGGCAGTAAGACGCAGGATCTGCGTCCGATTTTTAGTGAGTTTGGACTCATTCGTCACCGTGTACTGGTCGAGGTACGCTGGTTACAAATGCTGGCTGCTAATCCTGATATCAAGGAAGTCCCGGCGTTAGGTGGACATGCCAATAATGTACTCGAAAAAATTGTTGATGACTTCAATATTGAAGATGCGCAACGCGTTAAAAACATTGAGCGCACAACAAATCATGATGTAAAAGCCGTTGAATATTTTCTAAAAGAAAAAATTGCCGGTAACAAGGAACTGGAAAGCATCAGTGAATTTATTCACTTTGCCTGTACCTCTGAAGATATTAACAATCTTTCTCATGCATTGATGTTACGCGAAGCACGTACCCAGGCTCTGTTACCACAGATGGATGAAGTCATTGATGCCATTGCCAAGCTGGCACATGAACAGGCTGAACAACCCATGTTGTCTCGCACACATGGCCAACCTGCTTCCCCAACAACCCTCGGCAAGGAAATGGCCAATATCGTTTATCGACTGAAACGCCAGCGTGAACAACTTGCTAACGTACCGCTGCTAGGAAAAATCAATGGCGCAGTGGGTAATTACAATGCACACTTGTCGGCCTATCCGGAAATAGACTGGCCTGCTGTTGCCGAAAAATTTATTACCGATCTGGGACTGCAATTCAATCCTTACACAATACAAATTGAGCCCCATGATTATATTGCCGAATATTTTGATGTGGTTGCACGCTTCAATAATATCCTGCTTGATTTTGATCGTGATGTCTGGAGTTATATTTCACTGGGTTACTTCAAGCAAAAAACCGTTGCCGGTGAAGTTGGTTCGTCTACCATGCCGCACAAGGTCAACCCGATTGATTTTGAAAACTCGGAAGGCAATCTGGGTATAGCTAATGCTATTTTTAACCATTTGAGCAACAAGCTGCCAATTTCTCGCTGGCAACGTGACTTGACTGACTCCACTGTTTTGCGCAACCTTGGCACCGGTGTCGCTCATTCGATTATTGCTTACCAATCCAGCCTGAAAGGAATAAGCAAACTGGAAGCTAACCCGGTAGCTATTAATAACGATCTGGATAATACCTGGGAAGTACTGGCCGAGCCGGTACAAACTGTTATGCGCCGTTATGGAATAGAAAACCCGTATGAAAAACTGAAAGAGATGACGCGTGGAAAAGGGATCACTCAAGAAGGACTGCACAAATTTATCAAGGGTCTCGATATTCCGGATGATGCCAAAAAACGTTTACTGGAAATGACACCGACCAGTTATATCGGTAATGCAGTGGCGCAGGCCAGGAAAATATAGTTTTTATTTAATTCTTCGTATTTTTCCGGAAGTATCAATCAATCCATCACTGCCACCCCATGGTGATGTATTATACCAGTGTATAAACTTGTCTTCCGGCATCGCTGGGCTGAACAGGTATCCCTGCGCCATATCACAACCCAGTATTTCGAGCGTATCATAGGCCTCTCTGGTCTCAACCCCTTCGGCGATGACCTTAAGTCCCAGATTATGTGCAAGATCAATTGTTGCCCTCACAATCACCGCATCGTTTTCATTTTCATTCATATCAATGACAAACGATTTATCGATCTTGATTTCACTCACTGGTAATTTCTTGATATATGCCAGAGAAGAGTGCCCTGTACCAAAGTCATCAATTGAGATACCAACACCCATTTTATCAAGCTCGAGTAATGTTTTACGTGCATCCGTCGGACTTGCCATAATCGTACTTTCAGTAATCTCAAAAATAATCCATTCAGGTCTGACAGAGGCATTCTTTAACAGATTACTTATATAGTCTGCAAGATTATCATCCTGAAGATTACGCGCAGACAGGTTTATCGAGACATCAATATTCAAACCGGTTCTGTGCCAACGCGCACATTGGTGTATCGCCTTGTCAACTACCCAGTAGGTAAGCTGTTTCATTAAACCGGTTTGTTCTGCTATCGGTACAAACAGATCAGGAGACACAGCTCCTTCTACTGGATGGTGCCAGCGAATCAAGGCCTCAGCAGAAGATACCTTACCGGTTTTTATATCAATCTTGGGCTGATAGTAAGCAACAAGTTCGTCGTTTTCTATCGCGTGTCTCAAATCTGCCATTAATGACAGGCGATTAAGGCTATGTGGATCCTGTCGTGGGTCATAAAATGCAAACCCGGTTCGGGTTGCCTTGGCAACATACATCGCCACATCTGCCCTTTTTAACAATATATTCGGGTCTTCACCATGTTCAGGAAACATGGCAATACCAATACTGATTTCTGTACTGATACTATGTCCTTCAAGTACAAATTCCCTGTCAATTGCAGTAATAACTTTTTTTGCAACCTTCAAGGCAACTTCTTCGTTGTGTACAGTCAATAAGACAGAAAACTCATCGCCACCAAATCGCGCTACGGTATCTGAATCACGCAATGTATATCTGAGTCGTTTTGCCACTTCCTTCAGTAACAAATCACCATAATGATGCCCTAAGGTATCATTCACTTCCTTAAATCTATCAAGATCCATCATGAATAAAGCAACCATTTTGTATTCACGTTGTGCAACGCTAAGTGCCTGAATCAGACGTTCCTGTAATAGTGTTCGATTTGGCAAAGCTGTGAGGCTATCATGCAGCGCCAGATGTTCTAGCTCTTTTGTCTTATTCTTGATTTCAGTGATTTCCTGTACCAGATATATTTCTGATTCTCCATTGGTGTGTTCAAGCATCCTTGTGTCAAATACTCGTTCATTGCCGTCATCATCATTACAAAAATATATTTCCTCACTACTTACACCCGCTGTCGGGATAAATTGCTTAACATCACCACACTCAAATACAATTTTCTTCATTTGCTCATTGGCTGGTGTATATTCATTATTTGTTTTCAAAATAATGCCAACCCCGAATTTTTCAGTGGCAATCTGCAGCATATCAAGCTGCTTTTCTTTTTCCTCTATATTTTTTCTTACCAGAAGTATTTTTTCTGCCGCATCATTTCTGGTCTTGTTTCTTGATTCAATGACTTCATCGATCAGATCACCAAATCTCTTTTCAAGAACAAATAATTGATCACCTTTATATGATTTAATATCCTTTACATTGAGTGTGTCCCGACTAAATCTGGCTATTTTTTCCCCGAGCCCTTCAACGCGACGTGTAAACATCACCATCACTATCATGAAGCAAGCTATAAATGTGAGAGCAACGATTACACCTTCCCTTCTTACAGAAACCATTACGGATTTAGTTAATTCATCGACTTCCTTGCTTGATCTGAACGAGATAAATCTGATTGGGAACGATGAGGCGCCATAATCAAAAAATGATTCCCCGGCAGAAACAAATGTATCTTTTACTTTATTCAGCGCTGTTCCTGGTGGTAATTCACTGTAGTTATTGCTGGTCAATATTGTACTGTTGTTATCACTTAATAATGCAACAATACTACTTCCTGATATCCCTTGCGACGCAATCATAAACTCATCATCAACAGGAGAAATCAGCATAAGTGTTGCCACATGATTATTGATGTTCTTATGTATTTTCTCGGCAGTTATGATATACGGACTCCCTTCAATCATTGTGATATAACTCTGATCATTTCCCAGGCTGAGAAAGCGATCGGGGTTATTAAATAGCGTATCAGGAATATATTCATCCCTTAACTGGAGTATCTCCTTTAATCCTCCCTTACTGTCGTACATGAGTATTGTTCTTGGCTGAACCAGAGAACGTAAAACAGATAATCGAGGAAGCCATTCGGGAGGTGACTTATGTGTTATCACTTCTTTATTACGCAGTGCTTCATTGCTATTGATATAACGATAAAAATTTTTATGCGAAGCTATTATTTTCAGCCCTCGACTAAAGTCCTTAATATATTTATCAAAACGAAGTCTCTCCAATGCGGATTGCTTATTTAGTTTTTTTGATACTTCCTCATCCAGTATTTTATTAACACGACTTGTTTGCACCTGATCAAGTACCGTCCAACCAACAAGGCCGGCAATAATCGTCAGGATCATCACCTTCTGCATCAATGATAGTTTCAGGAGAAAATTGCTCATAATTTTATCCCGGCTCCCCAATCAACTCATTATTTCTAAAAATCCAGCCTGATTTTTTCAGGCTTGATGAAGGAATAATCCCGAACTCATTGGTTTTTTCTTCAGTCAATTTATTTATATATGAAATCAACTTATTCATATTGGCATTCTTGTTTTTATTCTTTTTCCAGTATGCGAGACTGTATGTTCTGTAAAAAGGGTATTTATTCGAAAGTAAAGCATTGCTATCATCAGGTGAAACTGAATTTATTTTCAGCGGTTTTATAAAGTCTTCCTTGTCATGATATTTTGACATCCACCTCATTTCATAACCGATCGCACGTTTATTGTTCCCTATCTGCAATAACATATCCTTTATAGTCCCCACTTCCATGAGACCAGCACTAAAATGCTCCTCATTATCCAGAATAAGCCTCCATGCGCCAGGTCTATGCCTGCAATGCAGTCGACCCACAACTTGTATAGGTGCATCTGTTACATTATTTTCAACTGATGATTTAAGCCCACTCCATCTGAATATCTCACCGGAAAAGATTTTTTTAACTTCATCATGGGTGACATTGTTTATCGGGTTATCCTTGTTAACAAACAAGGCGATTGGTGCAATCCCGATTGTATGAAATTCAATGCCGGGTAATCTGTCATCTTGTCCTGGTGGACAGCAATATCCGCCAATATCGATCCTTTTATCTGCCATACCACCAGCCGATACACCACAACTGCCTTCTGTCAGTTCAATTTTGATATTATTATTTTTTGCGAATTCTTTTATCTCTTTAGAAAAAGCTGGATAAGTTTGTTGATCTAGCACCATTACAATATCTATATCTCTGGCTGATAACTTCGCGTCATATGAAACAGACCTCTCAATCCAGGCTTTTGACATTTTGCTGGTTTCATCCGGATTACTGAATTTCACCGACAAATCATGAGCTGATACCAAGCTATTCATCAGTCCTGTCAAAAGAAATATCAGCACGCAAAAGTACGTCAGTCTCGCCAAAACGAATCCGGATATTCTTGTTATAGGCATTCGATATACATCCTGACGCAGAAATATCCCCACTACCACATGTTCAAAACTGTGCCAGAGAGAAACATAATTCTATTTTTACAACAGGTTATATAAGTCTGCATTTTCATATCAACCTGTCACATATATATCGACTATCGAGCAATATACTTTATATGATACGGCAATTATTTTACCTTCATTTCATAACGTAACTATCTGTAATTACTGTATTTTCACTATACTTCCGGCGTGCATGACTGTATGTCCCACCAGAATCCTGCTGAGAATGTCGTTTTTTACGACTTTGTTCCGATATAGTAACTATATTGAAAAGTCATGACTGAAATGGAATCTGCCACATGGAAGATATTTCTCACCTACAGCTAGGTAAATCGAAGTCTGAAATACGCTTTGATACACTGGACGATAACCGCCGTATTGTGCATTTGCTCATCTCGCAGGCGCGCACCACTATTGATATCTTTACCAGAGATTTTGAACCAGGGGTTTATGATTCAACAGAATTTACTGCCTGTTTAAAAACATTATCTCTAAATAACAAGCGATCAAAAATCAGAATTCTGATACAGGAACCTTCCAGATGCATTCGAGAAGGCCATCAAGTCCTGAATCTGGCTCAGAAACTCACCAGCTACATTGAGATACGGAAACCAGGCTATGAGCACAGTCAAATTAATGAAGCCTTTCTGGTTGCAGATAATACCGGTTATGTACATAAACAATATGCTGATCGTTTTGAAGGGACAACTAATTTCAATAATCCATCTACATCAGATGAAAAGACCCGATTATTTAATGAAGTCTGGGAAATGGCTGAAATTGACCCTAACCTGAGAAGACTCTATCTTTAAATGATGATGAAAAAACAACTCTGTTTCCCGGTATTCCTGATAATGCTCATTCTGGGCCAATGTGTTCTTGCGGAGGAAACAAGCATTAATATTATTGAGCTTCACAGTCGTACGACGGAGGAAATTATTCCGGTTCTCAAACCACTTTTAGATAACAACACTGCTATTACCGGTACCGGCTATCAAATCATCATTCGTGCTACTCCATCAAAACTCGCAGAAATCAGACAAATAATCGATCAGCTGGATAAAACACCTAAATCACTCCTTATTTCTGTTAAACATGGCAACGATTTGGATCTTGAAGAATTAAATGCCGAGATATCAGGTCAGATAAAAATTGATGACAAGGCAACTATCGAAACCTCTGACAACAGTGTAAAAGG
>Ga0224506_10000915_pt1 | contig 22409 bp, 18 predicted proteins | sample SF_Jan12_sed_USG_2_FD_169108 | JGI IMG/M metagenome (GOLD analysis project Ga0224506, IMG submission 169108) | Sediment microbial communities from San Francisco Bay, California, United States - SF_Jan12_sed_USGS_8_1 | ecosystem: Environmental > Aquatic > Marine > Sediment | place: USA... | reverse complement strand
TCTCGTTTTATTGGTTTCGTTTTATCTGTTGGCACAGGTAAGCGATAAGTATTTTGTTGTATCCCTGGATAAGATTGCCGAAAACCTAAAGATGTCACATGACATGGCAGGGGCTACGCTGATGGCAATCGGTTCAAGTGCTCCTGAATTGTTTGTTGCTTTGATCGCCTTGTTTAAAGAGGGGGGAGGGCATGAGGAAATAGGAATTGGTACCATTGTTGGCTCAGCTTTATTTAACATTCTGGCTATTATTGGAGCTGCAGCATTTGTGCGAAAGGCCGTACTCGTATGGCAACCCGTACTTCGGGACATTATGTTTTATATGATATCAATTATTGCGCTTTGGATTGTTTTTAATGATGGTCTTGTTACATTTTATGAAAGCCTTTCCCTGATTTCACTTTATGTTTTATACATTATCGCAGTTGCCAAATGGAGAAAAATACTGCCTTTTACCGAAGTTGACTTCATCGAAGAAGATGAAGGTGAAGAGGAAAATAAAGGATGGAAGGTGATTTTTATTCCTTTTGACTTTATTTTAGGTAAATTTTTTCCAGCTACGCGTTATTATGTGGTTAACTTTTTCATTTCGATCATAATGATTGCGGTGCTGAGTTGGGTTTTGGTAGATGCAGCTATTCATGTTTCAAGAATATTGAATGTTCCTGAAGTAATCATTGCGCTGACAGTACTTGCTGTAGGTACCTCTATTCCTGACCTGATCTCATCGATCATTGTAGCCCGGCAGGGAAGAGCCGGAATGGCCGTGAGCAATGCCATCGGATCCAATATTTTCGATATCATGATCGGCCTGGGATTACCCTGGGCTCTTGTATATATTTTGAGAGGTCATTTCGTGGAGGTGAAAACAGAGGGTTTGATGGTTTCTATCGCACTGCTGTTTGCTTCAGTGATTTTTATTTTTCTCGTTCTGGTGGTCAGAAAATGGAGAATGGGGCCGATTGTTGGCGCTACGTTGATCTCACTGTATCTTCTATACCTCGTGTGGTCAGGAGTTAGTATCTAGTCTGTTTTCTGAAATTGCCGAATTATTGTTGTGCATTTCTATGCTATTGTTAAAATACATAGATTGTTAATTAATACTTATTAAAATGCTCAACCCCCACATAATAAAAAACCTTTACCGGGAAATAACTTTCACCTTTTCCCGAAGTAGCGGGCCTGGTGGGCAGCATGTTAATAAAGTGAATACCCGGGTCACTTTGCGGTTTGATGTAGCAAACACGCTACTTTTTGATGACCGGGAAAAGGCCTTAATAAATAGCCGAATGAGCAGGTACATCAGTAATGAAGGCATAATGACTATTTCTAATGAAGAGCATCGATCACAATTAAAAAACAAACAAGGGGTCATGGTGAAGCTGGAAAGATTGCTTCATGGCGCATTGAGAAGAAAAAAAACAAGAATTGGCACAAAACCGACAAAAACGGCTGTCCTAAAACGGCTGAATTCTAAAAAACATCGTGCTGAAAAGAAGCAGTGGAGAAGGAAATTGTAACAAGGATTTAAAAATTAATGAGTTAATACCATTTGTATATTTTTAACGCCAATGTATAAAGTACTGCGCCCAGGCTAATCAATATTCCCGCAGCGGGGAGTACAGCTAAAACGCCCCTTCCTTCAATAAATATGCTACGCATGGCATCAGAGAGGATGGTAAGTGGCAGGAGTTTTATAATCCGGATAAAGTCATCAGGAAAATTATGATAACTAAAATAAATGCCTGATAGTACCATCATGGGTAAAACGACCAGATTGATAAGTCCGTTGGCAATTTGTGGGTTGGAGGTACGGGATGAAGTAAGCATAGCAATGCCTGTAAAAGCGATGTTGCCTGAAATAAACATCAATAGCAATGCGCCAATGCTGCCGGTAATGGTGATGCCAAAGATCCAGTGGGTGACAGATAACAGTAATACGGCCTCCAGAAAACTCAATGACAAACGGGTAATAAATTGTGCGATCACATAGTTTGATTTTTTCATTGGTGTGGCCACCAGTCGCCGCAGGAGCTTCTTGCTTCGCTTATCCACATTATTGTAGCTGATGCCCCACATGCAATTCATCATGATGCCCATGGCCATTAGTCCCGGAACCAGAAAATCGATATAGCGCATGCCGGTTTGTTTCAATACAACAATCTGATCGCCGGTTTTATCCCCATATCCATTGAAGTAGCCCGAAAGTAGCAGGTAGGATAACCTGGCCTCAGGATTGGCCGGGTCGAAATGATAATTCAGGCTGTCTGCTTCAATAGAAATGGCCAAAGTTGATTTGCCCTGTTTGATCATGTTCATGGCACCATCCCTGTCGGTTTCCTCAAAATGAAAAGTCGTGTACCCCAGTTTTTTGTTGCCTAGTTTCATTTCACCTTCGCTGAATATTCGAAAATGTTCTTCATTTAGCCAATCGGTTGAGTCTGTATTTTTATAAATTAAGCCAATAGTGCGTCTTTCATCCCGACTGTCAGTAAATGCAAAACCCAGTCCGATAGCGAGCAAAATGGGAAATACGATAGCCCAGAAAATGATGCCTGGCTCGCGATAGAACTCTTTAAAGTGTACAATGACCAATTGCTTGAGTTGCTCCATTACTGTTCAGTTAAATGTCGCCCGGTAAGGCGTATGAATAAATCGTCCAGGGTCATCTTACGACATTCCAGGGTGCGGGGAGTAATTTTTTGTGCATCGATGTATTTAAGGACAGCGGGTAGTACGGTGATCAGATCATTCACCAAAATGCGGACAGCACATCCGTCATTTGAAAGTTCAATCTGGGCTAAATCAGTGATTTTTGTAAGTTGAGAAAGCTCCATGGGCTGGTGCGTAGATAAGGAAATGATTTCATTGCATTTACTTTCTATCAAAAGCTGATCCAATGTGCCTTTTGCAAGTACTTTTCCACTATCAATAATTACAATTTTTTCACATAGATAACTGGCTTCTTCCATATAATGAGTGGTGAGTAACATGGTAGTCTGAAATTCAGTCTGGAGGTTTTTGAGTATCTCCCATATTTCTCTTCGTGCTCCCGGGTCAAGCCCTGTAGTCGGCTCATCAAGAAGTAGTATTTCCGGACGATTAATTAGTGCAATTCCCAGTGCTAGTTTTTGTCGTTGCCCCCCTGAAAGATTTTTTACCCATGTGTTTTCCTTCTCCCCCAAACGTGTCAGATCCAATATTTCTGCTACGCGCGCACGTTTCAAACCGTAAAAACCGGCAAACAATTTCAGTGTTTCCCTGACAGTGAGCTTCTCAATAAAGTGGGTTTCCTGAAGCGACAATCCAATGACGTGGTGTAGTCTTTCCTCATGCCCTTTCCAGGGTTTGCCTTTAATGAATATTTCCCCTGAATCAGGTGCCTGGATGCCCTCTATCATTTCTACCAGCGTAGTTTTTCCCGCTCCATTTGGCCCTAATAAGGCAAGGTATTCCCCTTTGTCAATTTCAAGGTCAACACCGTCAATGGCCCGGGTATCACGAAAATATTTTCGGACATTACGCACGGAAATGATAGGGTCAGCCATTATTATTGTATACGTTTTGCCCTTTGGAACCGGGCATTAATTTAGCCCAAAGTTAATAATATTAACCTACCAGTTTGAAGGTTGAAAAAATAATAACAAATTAATTGGGATCCTGTTTATGATATTTTGCAGGAGACCCCATTTGGTACTTCTCACCATTTGAGTATAATAATTGAGTTAATTGATATTTAGGTTCTTTTTTACAGTAAATTGAAATATTTTGCAATTGCATTTTTAAGAAGGATTATATGGCAGTATTGGGTATTGATTTGGGAGCAACAAAAATTTCATATGCGCTTTTCGATGACTTGGGAACCTTCCTGTATCGCGGAAAAAAAATGCTTGACAGAGCAGATTTGCACTCAGCTGAGGATTTGTTATTGAATATGGTCACTGAAATGTTGGCAAAGGGCGATAAGCTGAGGAGTCCGGTGAAAGCTATTGGTATCTGTGTGCCGGGCATTGCTTATAAAGATACCGGAATGGTTTGGGCTCCAAATATACAGGGATGGGATAATTTTCCATTGGTCGCTCATCTGCGAAAAAAAATTATAAAAACGGATATCCCAATAGAAATAGAAAGTGACCGGGGGTGTCATTTATTAGGAGAATATTGGTGTGGTATAGCCAGGGATAAGACTGATGCCATTTACCTGGCTGTTGGCACGGGAATAGGAGCGGGCATAATGTGCCAGGGAGAACTTTTGAGGGGCGTTGGCGATATTTCAGGAGCAATTGGGTGGATGGCTCTGAAACCACCATATCACCACAAATATGATGCCTGTGGTTGTTTTGAATACCATGCTTCCGGTGATGGACTAACTCGTGTGGCCCGGGAATTGATGGCTGGTGGAGAAGTAAGTGATCACCTGGCGCAATTAAGGGATATCAGGGCTGAAAACATTTTCGCCGCTTGGGAAAAAGGAGATGTGGTGGCTGTCAAAACCATCGACCAGGCTGTAGAAATGTGGGGAATGGCTGCTGCCAATCTGGTGAGCCTGTTTAATCCGCAGTTGTTGATTTTTGGGGGTGGGGTTTTTGGACCAGGAAAAAAGCTCATTGACCGTATTTATGAAGAGGCCCGTAAGTGGGCTCAACCTATTAGTATAAATCAGGTGGAATTTAAAGCTTCCGTGTTGGAAGGTGATGCGGGATTGATCGGAGCAGGTTACCTGGCCTTGAATAAATTGACCAGTAACAGGATATAACTATGCATAGCACAAAGATCAGTTCATTTAAAATGATATTTGCAGCATCCTGTCTGGGAATGCTCACCTTTGGTATTGTGATGATCACTATTGGTTCCTTACTTCCTGATATTGTGGGGAAATTTGATCTGAGTAATGTTTCGGCTGGTTTTTTGACTTCGATATTACCTTTGGGGATACTGCTGGGTTCATTGGTTTTTGGTCCTGTGGCTGATCGCTATGGCTTTAAATTGATCTTTATTACATGTGCATTGTTGGTTTTTGCCGGTCTGGAGGGGATTGCTTTTGCAGATTCCCTGCCGATGCTACACCTGGCCGTGTTTTTGATTGGTTTTGGTGGGGGAGTACTTAATGGAGGCACCAATGCACTTGTGGCTGATGTCAGTGCGGAAAGCAAAGGAGCCAATCTCAGTGTCCTGGGTGTGTTTTACGGTATAGGAGCCCTGGGTATGCCGGCTTTATTGGGAATTTTGAGCGATTTTTACCGTGTTGAAAACATTGTGATGGGCGTAGGGGGCGCTGTTTTACTGATCACAACATATTTTATCTATATACGTTTTCCCGCACCTAAACAACCTCAGGGGTTTCCCCTGAAAGAAGGAGGTAAACTTATAAAAAGCAGTGTTTTACTTCTTGGGGGTATGACGCTATTTTGTGCGTCGGGTGCCGAAGGACTGATTAATAACTGGACTACCAGCTATCTGCTTGATTATGAAATTGCCAGTCAGCAGCAGGGACTTTTTGTCCTTTCACTGCTCATGGTGGCCCTTACAGTGATGCGAATGGTTTTGGGCAGGCTGCTGAAACAGACTGGCCCCTTTCGGGTCATGCTGGTACTTAATGTCGTAGCCATAATAGGTTGCGGTTTGCTGTATATGCATAATATTGTCGCCATAGGAGTTGCTATCGTACTTATCGGGGTGGGTTTGGCGGCCAATTTTCCTGTGGTTCTCGGGTACGTCGGTGAAGTGTTCCCCAAGCTTTCCGGAACGGCTTTCAGTATTGTGCTGGTCATGGCGCTCACAGGAAATATGATTTCCAATTTTATTATGGGAAACGTAGCGGAAAAATGGGGTACGGCCTTGCTTCCCGTCATGATGGGAGTACAGGCCGTGTTGATCATTACCTTTATGCTGCTTTTTAAAAATAAATTTTATACTGCATCATTGGAAAAAAGCCCAGTTGATAGGTGATCTCCTCCTGGTTAGTGGCCACATTGTAACGCATAAACAAGGGATTCTTCCTGTTTGTTGCATTTTGTACGTCAAAGGCCCATTCTTGTGATACTTTACGGCTATCGCGGCGAATAGCAATACGAAAATCTGCCCTGAAATAACTTCCAAACTGCTCACTAAAGGCCTGGTCGGTCAGGTATACCGTTTCCAACTGCGCCTGTGAAGATAGCATATCCACAGGTGTATATCGCTGACCTCCGGAGGCAGCCACTTTGCCATCAAGAATAAGCCATGATTTGATCTCCTTTTTGCTTTTTTTATTTTTCCGCTGCCCCAATTCAAATTCTTTTCCACCTAATAAATTGACAACATAACCTCCGTCAAAGGCGGTGGATCGCAGGATACCGTCACTCCCTTTATATTTAGAATCATATAATGATAGCGTACCCAGAAAATATGAGCCCTTGTCCATAAATTTCTCCATGGTGATGTCTACTCCTGCATTTCTGCCGGTACCTGTATTGCTGAGTATATTGGGCTGCTGAAAATTCATGCTGCTGTTATTGAGTGAGGACCATGAACTGATTGATTTTTCTACAACAGCATTGAATACGGTCTGGTAGTATGGTTCAATTTTCAATCGCACCGTAGAAGTGAAATTATGATCCAAACTCATTACATAATGATGTGCCTTAATAAATGAGAGGCCCATGTTTGGTTGATATTTGGTATTGTCCGTATTTGTTACTTTGGTGGTGAAGAGGAATAAAGGGGGTAATAAACTGTGCATTCCGTATCCGAAACTCAGCGAATTATTGTTGTTTACCGCATATTTGATTCCAGCCCTTGGCTCAATGGTGTAGTTCTTGTTTAGTCCAAGCAACCGTCCATGTATTCCCGCACTTACTGTCAGGTGTTCAGAAAACTTATATTTCGACTGAATGTATCCCTGATAATGGTCTGAACTACCCTTTTCTGTGAAGGTGGTGGTCATGGATCTTATATATAAACTATCGAAGAAGTTGAAGATTATTCTTTGATAGTTTAGTCCATATTGAGAACTTAACCTGGCATTATACTTTTTATTTGTCAGCAGGTCTACAATGATATTGCTGTTTTTAAGGCGGTTTTCACTAAACGGAATGATCTGATTTGCTGTTACAACCGAATCAATCAGGTTGGCATTAGAGCTTGTTGTGCCCGCCAGGGTCATTTTCACATATTGATCTTTGTTCAGAAACGTCTGGTATGACAGCCCCGCAACGGCCATATTGTTTTTGTTGTATATATCATAGTTGGTGTAGCCATAAAAATCTTCTGCCTGGTCAGTGGTGTCCTTCTGACTTTCAATCAGGTCGATCTTACTTAGGCCACCTAAACCGAACAAGGTAATTCGACCATGATTATTATTTACAGGAGTACTCACTTTGAACGAAAGATCCTGATAATATGGTACAGCAGTACCTGTTCCAAACTCCATTCCCATAGCCGCCATTACGGCCAGCGTTGAATATCTGTAATTGATTAAAAAAGATGATCCTTGTCTTTTTAGTGGGCCTTCAGCGCCTAATTCAAAGCCATTGAAACCCACCTGGCCGGTAAATTCATGATTTTCGCTATTTCCCCTACGCATTTGTAAATCGAAGACACCAGACAAGGCATTGCCATATTCAGCGGGAAAGGCTCCGGTGAAAAAATCTGAATTGGCAAGTAAATTATTGTTAAGCATGCCTACCGGGCCGCCTGTAGAACCGTAAAAACCAAAATGATTGGGATTTGGTATGTTGATTCCTTCCAGTTTCCACAAGAGTCCATCCGGTGAATTTCCCCTGATTACAATATCATTCACGTTATCATTTGCCGTGCTTACACCGGCATAATTGGTAGCCATGCGTGCCACATCATTACGGGCACCGGCAAACCGCTGACTTTCCTCAATGCTGAAAGTTCGTGCACTGGCCAATGCCATGCTGTTATTGGTCTCCACCTTATTTTCCGCTGCAATGACGACCACTTCCTCGAGCTGTGTAATGTCTTCCTCCAACGCTACTTCAAGATATAGTTCTTTACCTGAAGTCAGGTTGAGGTTATACAGGGTTACAGGCTCATAGCCAACAAAGGAAATGCGGATGGATCGCCTGCCAATGGCTACATTTTCCAGTTTGAAAATCCCATTCAGGTCGGTGACGGTACCAGCAAGGGTGGTGGTATCCAGCAGGACCACAGTGGCTCCGGGTATGCCTGACCTGCTGGCCTTATCGATGACCGTGCCCCTGATGGTTTGCGTGATTTGCTGGGAATGGGCCGGGGTAATCAGTCCACTCAAAAGAATTAAACAACAAAGTAACAGCCAGGTGACAAGTTGAGTGTTTTGGATTGTTGTTATACCAAATTCAGTGTATCTATAGGTATAAAAAGGTGAAAAATTGTTTTGTAATGGCATACAATTTACATCTTTATTCATACAACGATATATTGAATAATTGGTTTCCGGGATCATGTGTTTTGTTTTCATTTCGCTGATTTTTACACAAATGAAAGTCTCAGGAAGGGAATATTAAAAGATGCTTTACTGAACTGTTGAATGTTGAGTATGAATTGATGAAAGTCCGGACACGTTGTTGTTTTGGCTTCTGATGATGAACTATTGATATTGATATTGTTATAACATGAAAATATATACATGCTCCTCATAACAATTTTGCTGTTAATTTGTTAATATATATCTGGAATGATTTATAGGTTATAAATAGATTTTGATAAGTGCAAAAAGTATATGATATTGTCGGAGCATTTTTCTTTAATAGATAGCCATGTTGTCCATTGATAAAATTCTTGATATGTTTGATCCTGTATGGTCAAATATGCCCGGAAATATTGATAATAAACGATTACTTCCTATTATCAACAATATTCCGGAAATGCCCGGACAGATGTTTTATATTCATGATTATCATATCAATAAGTTTGTGATTGCAAAAGGATTCAAGTTAAACCTGGGAGTTGATAACCCGCTCGTAGTACATGATTTGTATGGCTTGATACACCCTGAAGATTTATATGTCACATTGAAGTTGGTAAAATCTCTACTCTCATATTGCCTCAAGGTTGATATTGGAAAGCCCTTCGATTTGGTTTTTTCCAATGATTACCGTTTACGGGCAGCCAATGGGGAGTACAAACGTTTTGTGCGAAATTCTTATGCTATCGGTTTTACGGGGAAAATTTTTAATATGACCCTCAATATTCTTACAGACATTACACATATTAAGAAAGAAGGGGAGGTCAGCTGGCATCTGCATGGCCCCAGGTCTGGGATTTTTAAACGTGAGTTTGAAAAGGAATTGAAAAGTTTGGACAACAAACCACGCGAAATTAAGGATAGTGAGGCAATATTGTTGCGAATGATTGCTAAAGGGTGGCCCTCCGAAAGAATCGCTGAGGCAAAGGGTGCTAAGGTCGATGAAATAGAACAGCAGAAGCTCAGTTTACTCCGAAAGTTTGAGGCCACTAGTATTACAGATATGTTATTTAAAGCGATAAAATCGGATATGCTTTAAATTTTGTTGCCCGAATGCTATTTTCAAATCGGGGATCGGGTATTTCCACTTCACTATTTGCTGCTTTGTGCCCTGAACGCAGTGCTTTATCAGCCCCTGAAAATACACATCCGCTGTTAGCGGTATTGGAATGTCGTCGATATTTTCTTCGCGACTGAATAGAAAAAGGGTTGATGCGGCAAACAGCAAGATCGTAAATAAATAATTCTTCACACACAAAATTTGCTTTGTCAGTGTAATCTGGTTTTAAAATGAGCGGTTTTTTCCCTTTGATAGTAATGGACAAATTTAGAGTTTGAAGTTTAAAAGTGACCTAAATGAGGACATTTGAAATTTTGACGCTTTTATCACCATTGTAATTAAATAAGTGTTTTAGCTGTTTTACACTATATAAATTGAGTACCTTTGCGGTTCATTTAACATTTCAATATTGAATAATTTTTCAGATTTGGGGCTGAGTAGCCCCATACTCAAGGTGCTTCCTGAACTTGGGTTAATCACTCCTACACAAATTCAAACCGAAGCTATTCCTGTACTTTTATCACATAAACGTGATTTTATTGGACTGGCACAAACAGGTACAGGAAAGACTGCTGCTTTTGTACTGCCCATATTGGATGGTACAGATCCTTCAATAAGAACCCCGCAGGCGCTTGTGCTTGCCCCAACAAGGGAGTTGGGCCAACAGATCGCAGTGTCGATCGATGAGTTGAGTAAATACCTGCCGGAATTAAGTAGTGTGGCAGTATATGGTGGCGCCAATATATCAGCCCAGATCAAGTCAATAAAAAGGGGGTGTCACATCGTTATTGCCACTCCTGGCAGGCTGGTAGACCTGATAAAAAGAAAGGCTATAAACCTTGACGCCCTGAATACAGTGGTACTGGACGAGGCAGATGAAATGCTCAATATGGGCTTTAAAGAAGAACTGGACTTTATCCTTTCCGTCCTTCCCGAAGACCGGGCTACCTGGCTCTTTTCTGCTACTATGCCCCAGGCTATCCGCAATATTGTGAAGCATTATATGGATGATCCTTTTGAGGTTCGAGTGGATGCAAACACCGTAAATAATAATATTGAACATCAATATGTGCTGGTGAAAGCCTCGCAAAAGGCCATGGCTATCCGCCGTGTTCTGGATGCTGAAGAACCACGTGGTGTGCTTTTTTGCCGCACCAAAATTGAAGTGCAGAATATGGCTGATGAATTGGCCCGTGACGGCTATAAAGCTGACGCTATCCATGGTGACCTGACGCAACAGCAAAGAGACAAAGTGATGGCCAGTTTCAAAGCCGGTAAGTTACACTTGCTCGTAGCTACAGATGTAGCTGCCCGTGGCATTGATGTAAATGACCTGACGCATGTGTTTCATTGCAACCTGCCTGATGACCCGGCATATTATACACACCGGAGTGGCAGGACAGCGCGTGCAGGTAAAAAAGGAATCTCACTGGTTTTGGCCAGTCGTAGGGAAGAAGATCGGGTTAGGCGGTATTCAAAGTTGCTGAAGATAAATTTCACCCGCGTGTCCTTACCTGAAGCGAATGATATTGCCCGCATCCGGTTAGCACGTTGGGCAACTGCTTTGCTAGATACTAAATCTACTGATAAAAGAGAAATTGTTGCTGAAATTGAGGAATCTTTCAAGGAAATCGACAAAAGTGAGTTGATCAACAAGCTTGTAGCTGTTGAATTGCAAAAATTGAACCTTAGCGATGAACTGATTGAAGAGAAAAGCGAAAAGAGAGGTGAGCGTAAGGAAAAGGTGAATAAAGAAAATGAATTTAATTATGTGACCCTTCAGGTCAACATGGGATCGGACGACTACCTCACAAAAAGAGATATGCTTACCTTTATGCGTGAGGATTGTGGGTGTAAGAGTACCGACATAGGAAATATTTCCCTGAATAAAAGCAATACCGTATTCCAATGTGCCGAAGAGGTGGCCGAACAGGTGATTGCTGCATTTCAGCAGATTGACCATGATGGACGTAAGGTCAAAGTGAGTAAAGTGCCTTCCAGAAATGGTGGTGGAAAAGGTAAGCAAGGAAAGCCTAAAAAATATGCTGATAAAGGAAAAACCAACAGGTATTCCGATAAAGGAAAAAGGACGAAAAAGTGGGCAAAATAATTACACCAGAGACATGAAGGCGTGAAAAAAGGGGAGGGGCTTGCCCCGCCCCAACACACCTCTCCGATCAGGGCGTGCCATTACTGAAAACAGCTGTCCTTCCGCCTTGTGACCTCTGCCTTCCTGTTTTCCCAATGTGCCTGACTTTATAAAACCACATCAGGTTTTTTCTACTCCTTTACCTCCTTCCTTCTCTACCTCTTTACCTCTCTACTTCTCTACCTCTCTACTAAACCGTGACGCTATTTTTTATCCGCGTTTTTAGCACGGGCCATAACCACACAAACTCAGAAAACATCAAAGCGAAGGAAGCGTCAAATCCACTTGTATAATTTTCGTTGGTTATTCTTCATGATGGTAAGTATCTTTACCAGGGTATAAATACATTTGGTATAATAAACTGAAATCCATGGTGACGATTAACCTCAACGTAAATCGAAAGGAGTATGTAGTTGATGTTGAACCAGATACCCCAATGCTTTGGGTACTGCACAACAACCTGAATTTGGCGGGAACGAAGTTTGGGTGTGGGATGGCACAATGCGTTTTTTGTCAGGCCGGTTAAATAAGGCGCGCTGTTGCTTTGCTAAACAGTAATCCAAAGCCGGGTGATGACGAGATTGATTCTGCTATGAATGGAAATGTTTGTAGATGTGGCACGTATCTTCGTATAAAAACGGCCATCAAAACAGCAGCCAAATCAATGCAATAACTTTAAATTTTTTTAACATGAATGTCGTAAAAACATCACTAGGCAGAAGGTCATTTTTTAAAGCATCAGCATTGGCAGGGGGCGGCTTATGGTTAGGATTTAATGGCTTGATTTCCTGCACGGCCAATACCGCGGAAGAAGTTCGGGCATTGCCTACTGAGTGGTTTCAAATTAATGGCTACATAAAAATAGGAAAAAACGGTATTGTGAGTATCATGTCGCCCAATCCGGAAGGCGGCCAAAATGTGAAAACGGCTATGCCAATGATTGTGGCGGAGGAGCTTGATGTAGACTGGGAATCAGTGGTTGTAGAGCAGGCACACCTGGATACCAAATACTTTACCCGTCAATTTATTGGAGGAAGTCAGGCCATTCGCCAGGGATGGAAAAGCCTCAGGATGGCTGGTGCCACAGCGCGACAAATGCTTTGTGAGGCTGCGGCACAAACCTGGCAGGTGCCGGTGGAAGAAATAACCACGGAAGCCGGGATACTTTTTCATAAAATAAGCGGTAAGTCGGCAGGTTACGGCGAACTGGCAACTATCGCTGCTCAAATTGAGGTGCCGAAGGAAGTAAAGCTTAAAGCGTTGAAGGATTTCAGGATTATTGGCACTTCAAAGAAAAATGTAGATGGCCTGAAGATTGTAACCGGCAAGCCGCTCTTCGGAATCGATACAAAGCGGGAGGGAATGCTCATTGCGATGATTGTGCATCCGCCCGCTTTTGGGATGAAGCTAAAATCGTTTAACGATAAGGTCGCGAAAACAATGCCAGGGATCAGGGACATCTTCCCTGTGAAGGTGATGAATGATGATTATGAAAGACAATTTTTCGATACCTGTACCTTTCCGGAAGTGGTGGCGATCGTGGGCAACAGCACATGGGAGGTGATGAAAGCAAAGAAAGCACTGACCGTAGAATGGGAAGCCTTTTCAGATCAAATGATGAGAAAGAGCGGATTCTCCGGGCCTGCTTATGACGTGTCTGTTCCTGCCGGATTGGAGAGTACTTCAGGTCACAGTGCAAATATGGCAGCACTAATGGGTAAGCCGGCACAAGTAGCCCGCAAGGATGGTAATCCCGAAGAAGCTTTTAAGCGGGCTGATAAAATCATTGAAAGTACATATCATGCACCATTTCTTGCGCACAATTGCATGGAACCTATGAATTTCTTCGCTGATGTAACAGAAGAAAAGGCATTGCTTATCGGGCCGCTTCAAAAAGCGGAGCTTACAGAGCAAACATTGTCTGCACGACTGGGTATGCCATTGGAAAAAATTGAAATTCAAATGACGCGTTTAGGGGGTGGATTTGGACGCAGATCCTACGCACATTGGGTGCTGGAGGCGGCGCTGATTTCCCAAAAGGTAAGCGCACCGGTAAAGCTTATCTACTCACGCGAGGATGATATGACTGCTGGTATCTATCGCCCGATGTACAGTGCACACTATCGGGCCGCATTGGATGCAGATAATAATTTGATTGCCTTTCATGTAAAAACCGGGGGTATTCCGGAAAGTCCGCTGGAAGAAAACCGCTTCCCCGCAGGTGCTGTTGAGCATTATCTGGCGGAAGAATTCACCATCAATTCAAACCTCACAACCGGATCGTACCGGGCACCCCGTTCAAACTTTATGGCGGCTGTCGAGCAATCTTTTCTGGATGAAATAGCCGAGGCTGCCGGAAAAGACCCCATCGATTTTCGCCTTGAACTTTTAGACCGGGCCTCAAAAAATCCTGTGGGTGAAAAAAATGATTATGATGCCGGTCGCTATGCCGGAGTCTTAAAACTCGTGCGTGAAAAGGCGGGTTGGGGTAGTGGACAGGAGAACGTTCACCGGGGGGTGTCTGCATACTTCTGCCACAATAGCTATGTGGCGCAGGTGCTGGATCTGACCCTTCGGAATGATAAGCCTGAAGTTCAACGTGTGTGTTGTGCAGTGGACTGTGGTATTGTAGTGAATCCGGATGCTGCGAAAAACCTGGCTGAGGGGGCCATCGTTGATGGTATTGGTGTGGCTCTTTATGGCGGAATGACCTTTAAGGAAGGTGTTCCTGACCAGAATAATTTTCACAACTATCGCATGATTCGGCATCAGGAAAGTCCAAAAGCAATTGATGTTCATTTTGTGCAAAATGAAATTGATCCCACCGGGATGGGTGAGCCAACTTTTCCACCAACATTTGCTGCGTTGGCCAATGCCTTATACAAGGCCACCGGAAAGCGATATTATCACCAGCCTTTTATGGCAGAAGAAGATTTGCCGGCTGGTTAAATTCAAGGAACAACAACCACAATGTGTCTGATCCATTATTTTCATTTGCACATCTCACACAATTTCCTAATATTTACATGCAGGTTATTATCTATTACAAAAATCCGCAAGCGTATTTTTGTAATTAAAGGTAATTAAAGAAAAAGTTGTTTTCCATCCCCAGGGGGCGGGAAAACATTTATAATACATTTTCTTTGGTGCACTTGAATAAGTGAGTAACCTTTCGATTAAAACGTAATATTTGGTTATATTAAAAACATTTTAAAGCCTTTTTAAAGCCGCTTACGCATTTAAGGTATTATATAAAATATCATATTGAAATGAAAACAATTATCTATACATCGCTATTTGCTTTCCTCCTGGCCTTTTCAGCATGTGAGCAACCCGCCGAAGAAAAAGCAGATACTGCGCCAGCCATCGTGCCCGACCCCGATCATGGCAGTATTGAATTACCAGCCAATTTCGGAGCTTTTGTGGTCGCTGATAGTCTTGGACGCGGACGGCACCTTACTGTACGTGATAACGGTGATATATACGTACACCTGAGGGCAGAGACAGAAGATGGCCATTCGATCATCGCCCTGCGCGACTCTACTGGCGATGGACGGGCAGATATCCGGGAGGGCTTTGGGGGTGTGACAGGAACTGGAATAGAAATACATAACGGATACCTGTATTATGCATCCAATACACAGATCATACGCACTCCACTAACTGCTGGCAACCTGTTGCCTTCCGGAGCCTCAGATACTTTGGTAACGATGGTAGATGGTACAGGCCATATGGCCAAGACCTTTGACTTTGATGGCCAGGGAAATATGTATGTAAATATAGGTTCGCAGACCAATGCCTGTATGGAGACGGCACGCACCATGGGATCGCCGGGTTTGGATCCCTGCTTGGAACTGGAGACCAGGGCTGGAATATGGAAGTTTAAAGATGACCAAACCGGTCAGCAGCAGGATATAGCACTTCGTTATGCCACAGGGATACGCAACGCCGTGGCGCTGTCCTGGAATTCAATGGCAGGCAAATTGTATGCGTTGCAACACGGTCGTGACGATCTGCACAGGTTCTGGCCTGACTTATTTACCGAAGCACAAAATGTTGAGTTGCCTGCTGAAGAGTTTCTGGACATCGAAGAAGGCGATGATTTTGGCTGGCCATATTGCTATTATGATCCATTTAAAAATGAGAAATTCCTCAATCCGGAATATGGCGGAGATGGTGAGGTGACCGCACGCTGTGTTGATGCCAAAAAGCCACTCATTGGTTTTCCGGGACACTGGGCTCCCAACGACCTGATTTTTTATACGGGTAATATGTTTCCTGAAAAATATAAAAATGGGGCATTTATCGCCTGGCATGGTTCCTGGAACCGCCTGGGTACGGAGCAGGGCGGATATAATGTGGCCTTTGTGCCCATGAAAGACGGAAAACCCGCCGGTGTATGGGAGATATTTGCCAGTGGTTTTAAAGGGGAAAAGCCCATCACCAATTCCGGGGATGCGGAATACCGGCCTTGTGGCCTGGCTGAAGGCCCTGATGGGTCACTATATGTTGTCGATTCGCAAAAAGGCAGAGTATGGCGAATCATGTATTACCCCGAAGGGCTTCCCGAAATGGAAAAGCCTGTACAGGTGGCCGTTGAAGAAGACACCACCCAGACAGATGCTGCTACAGAATCGATGAGCCCCGGGCAAATGGCCTACAGGCAAAACTGTATGGCCTGTCATGCTGAGCATGGTACGGGCATGCCGGGCATGAACCCACCACTCATAGGTACCGAATGGGTACTTGGCGATAAAGAAAGGATAATTTCCATCGTTTTGAATGGATTTACAGATCCTATTGAGATCAACGGAGAGACCTTCCAGAACGTGATGGGTGCTATGAATTACCTGAAAGACGAGGACATTGCGGAAATACTCACTTATGTGCGTTCGGCCTGGGGTAATGATGCCTCTGCAGTAACGGCAGCAGAAGTGACGGCCGTACGCAATGCAATAGAACAGGAAAAGTGATATTGAATTAGATTGTCTTTTAAATATTTATTCTGTTCCCAATAGATCATTTGATCATGATCACGGCACGGTTTAACTTTACAGCAACCTATTTCACCAAAGGTTATAATCTAATATCTAAAATCTAAAATCTAAAATCTAATATCTAATATCTAATATCTAAAATCTAATATCTAATATCTAATATCTAAAATCTAATATCTAAAATCTAATACCTACCCCCCCTATGTATCCCGGCGAACGTCTCAACAGCATTACCCACCTTATCGGCGCAGCATTTTCGCTGGTGGGCCTGGGAGCTTTGATGACCGTGAGTATACTTGATAAAGACCCGTTGATGATTGTCAGTTTTTCTATTTATGGCTTTTCCCTGGTGGTGCTCTACACCATGTCAACTCTTTATCATAGTTTTAGGCCTTCAGGTCTCAAGACCTTGTTTCGGAAACTGGATCATATCTCTATTTACCTGCTCATTGCCGGCACTTATGGGCCCTTTATGTTGGTTTCCCTGAGGAATAGCCTGGGGCCGGTAATTCTGGCCGCAGTATGGGCGATGGCCCTTATAGGTATTTGCCTGGAATTGTTTTTGAGCAAACGCCGGATATACCTGCAACTTTCCCTGTATATTGGCATGGGATGGGCCTGTTCGATCGATTACCAGGGCCTGTTGGTATCGTTGCCCGGCGCTGGTCTTTTCTGGCTGGCCATGGGCGGGGTAGGGTACATGGTAGGAGTGGTTTTTTATGTGTTGGATCTTAAAAAAAAGCTACAGCATGCCCATGGAATATGGCACTTCTGTGTACTGATAGGTTCAATAGGACACTTCATTGCGGTGATAGGGTATGTGAGGGCATAAAGGGTTATGGAGTGTCCATAGTAATAAACTACTTCCGTTTACTGTAACTCTAAACCTGAATTCTAAGACTTTGCAAACTCTTGGAATTCAGGTTTACCCGGTTTAAAAATAAAAATAAAGTCGAAAGCCTTTAGGTGTTCAGCTATTCTCTGAAAACTAAACGGCATAATCAAATATTTTAATACTTTTGCATAGGTGTCATTTGGCGACGGCCAGGACAGTATATACTATTAATACTTGAGCAATATCATGGCAATAAAATATCAGGTAAACAGAGAAGCGGCTACGACCTTTTTAAAAGAGCTGCTCAAAAAACATTTGGGTGCTACAGAAATGGATTGGCTGGAGAACAAACTGACAGAACTCAACAAATATTTTTTGGAACGCAGCTATTTTATGGCTTTTTGTGGTGCACCGCGTTTTGTGGGTAAAGGTTCACTGGAGATCACCCGGGAAGACCTCATCAAAGCCGATCATTTGAGAAAAGGTTTTGATCCGCAGGGGTGGACAAAGGAGCTTATGGTTCGGGTATTATTGTTGTTGCAATTACCCAGCGAAGATTCGGCTTATTATCACCGGACATTGAAGAAACTCTTTGAAACCTCTACGATGAACGAGTTGATGGCGATGTATGCCGCACTGCCGTTGATGGCTGATCCGGAAGGACTCAGCATGCGCTGTGCTGAAGGCCTCCGCACCAATATGGTTACGGTTTTTGATGCCATTGCGCTGCAAAATCCCTACCCGTTTGATTACCTGGAGGAAGATGCCTGGAACCAGATGTTTTTGAAGGCGGCATTTCTTGACAGGCCATTGTATATGGTTTATGGGGTAGATGAAAAAGCCAATGCTGACCTGACCCGCATCATCTCAGATTATGCCCATGAACGTTGGGCTGCATCCCGGGTGGTGTCTCCAGAATTGTGGAGACCGGTCGCTAAGTTTGTAAATGATCAACTTATTGAAGACCTGAAGCGTTTGTTTGCTGATGAAAATAAATTAAATGTACAGGCTGCCGCATTGGTTTGCCATTATAGCGATCACAGTGGGGCTAAAGCATTGCTGGAAGACAGTGTTGAAGGAAAAAAAGCCATTGCTGATGGTTTGGATTGGGAATTGTTGGGGAAGGCCTGGTGGGCACTTAAGTAGCTATGGGGAACGCTGCCTTAAATTTGTATTTCCTCCCGGGCCTTCGGGAGGGATTTAATAATAATTCGATAAAAAGATAGTGTAATGGATAAAAAAGAAATGATACTCGATCCGCATGTGCATATGAGCAGTCGCACGACAAGTGACTATGAGGCCATGCGCGAAGCAGGGGTAGTGGCCATTATTGAGCCCTCTTTTTGGTTGGGACAACCGCGTACGGAAGCTGGAACCTTCAAGGATTACTTGAGCTCATTGGTGGGCTGGGAACGCTTCAGGGCAAGTCAGTTTGGTATCAGACACTATTCAACCATTGGCCTCAACTCCAAAGAAGCCAACAATACCTGGCTGGCTGAGCAGGTGATGGAACTACTGCCGTTGTATGTCATGAAAGAAGGCGTAGTCGGTGTGGGTGAAATTGGCTATGACGACCAAACCGAAGCTGAAGATAAATATTACCGTTTGCAACTGGAGCTCTCTAAGGAGGCCGCATTGCCCGTACAAATACATACACCTCACCGCGATAAGAAAAAGGGCACTACGCGTAGTATGGATGTGTGTGATGAGATGGGAGTAGCCCCGCACATGGTGGTGGTTGACCATAACAATGAAGAAACCATTCGGGAGGTGCTGGATCGGGGCTATTGGGCCGGATTTACGATTTATCCCTATACGAAAATGAGTAGCGACCGTATGGTGGAAGTGATCAGGCAATATGGAGCTGAGCGTATTATGATCAACTCTGCTGCTGACTGGGGCATCAGTGACCCCCTGGCAGTATCTAAAACACGGGATCTGATGCGTGAAAAAGGTATAGATGAGGATAGTATTCATCGGGTAGTGTATAAAAATGCCCTTGATTTCTTTGCCCAGAGTGGACAGATTAGCGAGGAAGATTGGATAAACGGGGTGGAGATCGACCAAAGTCAAAAATTTCAGGGCAATACAATACTTCGTGGCGGACAAACGCCCCAACCAAAGGAAAAATAGTATTAGAGCCGCTTTTTTGCTTGTGCAATGGGTGAATTCTTCATGAAAAAAGTAAAAGCTTATTTACAGTTGGCACGACCGGCCAATATCCTTACAGCTATAGCAGATATATTGGCAGGAGCCACCATGGCCGGATTTATGCTGAATTGGTTTGATGGCCAACTAATGTGGAGCAACGGAATTGAAGAACTGGCTTTATTAATTGTATCTACAATTGGTTTGTATGGTGGTGGTGTGGTGCTCAATGATGTCTTTGATGCCAGTCTCGACAGCGTAGAGCGCCCGGAGCGTCCCATTCCATCGGGTAGGGTCAGTTTGAAGGCGGCGGCATGGTTTGGTATAGTACTTTTACTGACGGGTATAGGCGCAGCATACCAGGTGTCTGCCATTAGTGGGCACATTGCAGCAGGAGTGGCTCTGTGTGCCGTTTTATACGATTATAAAGGAAAGCATCATCCTATCCTCGGGCCACTGAATATGGCAGGTTGCCGGGCAGGTAACCTTTTGCTGGGAATATCTTTTGTCCCTGCAGCTTTATCTGACCATTGGGTTTTTGGACTGGTACCACTTTTGTATATCACCGCCATTACCATGATCAGCAGGGGAGAGGTACATGGTGGGAGCCGGAAAAACCTGATTTTAGGCGCATTGATGTATCTCGCTGCCCTGGCTTTGCTGTTGGTGATAGCAAAGGATTTTCAATATTTGCATTCATTGCCTTTTCTGCTGTTGTTTGCCGGATTTGTCTTTCCTCCCATATACAGCGCGTATAAAAACCCGGTAGGTAAAAATGTCGGTATGGCGGTGAAGGCGGGCGTCATTGGGGTGATTCTGCTTGACGCGGCCATGGTGGCAGGTTTTGGCAATATGCTGATGGGTGGGATTGTGTGCCTGTTGCTGCCATTGGCGATGTGGTTGGGAAAGGCATTCGCGGTGACCTAGCCACCCTCACCTCCAACACTCCCATGTACTTAAAAAAAGAGTATCCCCATGATTAACTCTCCAAATATTTATTTAAATTTATTGCAACTATAACGTCTGCTTTATTGCGACATAACTCCTGAAAGATATTAGCTAATCCTTAAAACCTAACTGCTATGCCTGATATTCAACTAGAACAGGAGAAAAATCGCATCCTCTCCATTGATTTTTTTCGCGGGTTTACCATGTTTCTACTGGTTGGTGGGTTTTCCGGAATGTTTGGAAAATTAAATGTGGAGAGCAGCAATCCGATCATTTTTTTTCTGGGTAGCCAGTTTGAGCATGCAGAATGGATCGGCTTGCGGTTCTGGGACCTCGTACAACCTTTCTTTATGTTTATAGTAGGGGTGGCCATGCCTTTTTCCTTTACCAGGCGATGGAAAAAAGGGGACAGCTGGAACAAGACCTTTAAACATGTGCTCACCCGCTCTGCTTTGCTGCTCCTGTTGGGGTGGATGTTGGGTGCCCGCGAGAATTATTTTAACCTCACCAACGTATTGGCGCAACTTTCAGTGACCTATCTGATTGCTTTTTTACTTATGCGAAAGCCCAGGGTGTGGCAGTTACTTATTTCATTTGTGCTGATCCTCACCAATGATCTGTTATACCAGTTTTGGCCAGTGGAAGGCTTTAACCAACCCTATGTGGCAGACCATAATTTCGGATCGTGGTTTGACATCGCCATCACCGGGAATCTGGGCCCGGGAGGATGGGTGGCTTTTAATGCCTTTTCAACAACGGCCCATACTATCTGGGGAGTGCTGGCCGGCACGGTACTGTTGAATACCTGGCCTCAAATGAAAAAAGTTAAAGTTTTTTTGGCCGTTGGCATAGTGGGAGCAGTCATTGGTTATGTAATGGGTATTTATATTCCTATCATCAAACACATCTGTACAAGTTCCTTTATCATTGTTAGTGGCGGTTGGTGCTTTATTGCCCTTGGGATTTCTTACTGGCTGATCGATGTATTGCATATCAGGAAGGGGGTGGCCTTTTTTGCCGTTGTGGGTATGAATCCCCTCTTTATTTATCTTTTTTCCAATCTGGGTGGAAAACATTTGCTTAACCGGATGGTAGAGCCTTTTTCTTATCGTTTGTTATACTGGACCGGCGAAATGACTTATCAGGTAGGCACTACGCTCATCGTGGCAGGTTTGGTTTGGTATATCTGCTATTTCCTCTATCAACGAAGTATTTTTATCCGGATTTAAAATAAAAATATTTTACCTCCTTTGTCCCAATAAATATACCCAGTTCTTGGTATTGAACCGTGGTCAAATGGCCCAGACCTTTGTGGTATATGATCAACCGCCTCATATAGCATGGATATAGCAACTTTTTTGGAAAATCCTTCGATGAAAGCCATCCGTTTTCGGGTGGACAAGCTAAAGGGTAAACGCTTTTCTGATCTTGAAGATGCACAGGGCCACCAGTATGTGGATCTGGTGCAGGAAGGTGGAGGTGTGCTCGGCATAGCTCTGGTAGGGTATACCTATGTGCTGGAGATGGCGGGTATCCGGTTCTACAGCCTGGCCGGCACGTCGGCCGGGGCCATCAACACCCTCATGCTCGCTGGCATGGGCAATATCCAGGAGGCCAAGTCGGAAAAAATACTCAGGATGCTTTGCGAAAAAGAGTTGTTTGATCTGGTCGATGGGAACAAATCCGTGCGACATATCATTCGCAAGGCAGTGAAAAAGGAGGGAGGCATTGGCTGGGATTTACTTTTCAGGGGTGTGGGGATTTTTCGTACCCTAAGGGATAAACTGGGCATGAATCCGGGTGATAACTTTATACAATGG
>Ga0224506_10000914_pt1 | contig 22418 bp, 21 predicted proteins | sample SF_Jan12_sed_USG_2_FD_169108 | JGI IMG/M metagenome (GOLD analysis project Ga0224506, IMG submission 169108) | Sediment microbial communities from San Francisco Bay, California, United States - SF_Jan12_sed_USGS_8_1 | ecosystem: Environmental > Aquatic > Marine > Sediment | place: USA... | reverse complement strand
TTTTTAATTCATTGAAAATTCCAGAATCAAAGACAGATCCTAAATACAAAGAATTAACAGATAACATTCTAGCAGGTCTAAAAATGATGGTAGAGATGGGAACGCCTCCAGTAGAAGTAGCCAAAGTGATTTTAAAAGTAATTCATGATGAAGAAATTTTACCTCGATATATTGTGGGAACGGATGCAACTATGTTTATGGAGGCAAAAAAGATGAAAACAGACCTAGAATTTGAAAAATACATGAGCAAAGAACTGTTTACTAGATAGCGTTACACTTGTACGTTAAATTGATATACACATAGAATAGACTTTTTGTCAAAGTCCGCAATTTTAATGTGAAAAAAATGAAATGGAAAACACTACAACACAATGGAATCTTATTTCCTCCAGCATATGAGACTCGAGGAATCAAGATAAAGATCAGAGACGTGAACATAGATCTTGATCTAAATCAGGAAGAAATGGTATATCAATGGGCAAAAAAGAAAGACACTCCATATGTACAAGACAAGGTTTTTCAGAAAAATTTTACGATAGATTTCGCAAAAACGTTAGATCCTAGATTTGAAAAAATTTCATATGAAGACATTGATTTTTCAAATGCATACAAAATAATTGACAAAGAAAAAGATCTTAAGGAAATGATGACAAAAGAGGAAAAGAAAGATCTAGCTGCAAAAAGAAAAGAAGTACAGGCTAAATTAAAATCAAAATATGGAGTTGCAATTATGGATGGATGTAAAGTTGAAGTCGGAAACTATATGGCCGAGCCTCCAGGAATATTCATTGGACGTGGCGAACATCCACTTAGAGGAAAATGGAAACCACGTATTACTGCAAACGATGTTACATTAAACCTTGGAAAAGAAGCAGAAGTTCCAGAAGGCAATTGGGGCAAGATTATTCATGATAAAGATTCAATGTGGTTAGCTAGTTGGATGGATTTGCTTACACAAAAGAGAAAGTATGTCTGGCTTGCAGACACTGCTGGATTAAAACAAGAGAGAGACAAGGAAAAATATGAAAAAGCAGTAAAGTTAGCAAAAGAAATTAACAAAATAAAAGATCGAATCGTAAAAGATATGAAAAGTAGTGATCCAAAAATTAGCAGAATTGCAACTGCATGTTATTTGATTTATAGAACTGCTATGAGAGTAGGGGATGAAAAGGATCCAGACGAAGCAGATACTGTAGGTGCAACAACGCTCAGAAAAGAACACATCAAAATCACATCAAATGCAATTGAGTTTGATTTCCTAGGTAAAGACAGCGTAAGATGGCAGGAAAAAGTAATAGCTGAAGGCCATGACAAACAATTCCAAGAAAATCTAAAGAAACTAGTTGAAAACAAGAAACCGAAAGATGAAATTTTTGACGGCATCACTTCAAGACATGTCAATGCGTATTATTCTAGTATTGTCAAAGGACTAACGGCCAAAGTATTCAGAACATATCTTGCAACTACAGTAGTTAAAGATTATCTTATAAAACATGACAATATCAAAAACAAGACAGCAAGCGAGAAATTATATCATGCAAAATTGGCAAACCTTGAAGCTGCCATGATGTGTAACCACAAGAGAACCATTCCAAAAACATTTGAGCAAGCATTGGAAAAGAAAAGAAATACTCTGAAAAAAATAGAGGAAGAAGAATCGTGGAAGAAGACACAAGATACTCTGAAAAAGGCTGAAGCAATTCAAGCAAAGACCGATGCTCAAAATAAGGCCAAAGCGAAAAAAATTAAAACATTAAATGATAAGATCAAAAAACAAAAACAAAAGCACAAGGAACGAGTTGAGAAATTAGAATTACAAATTGATCTATCAGAAAAAACTAAGGATTATAACATTGGAACATCTTTAAGAAATTACATAGATCCTCGCGTTTTTAAGGCATGGACAGAGGAAGTTGGTGCTGAGTGGGAAAAATTGTACACATCAGCATTACAAAAGAAATTTTTGTGGGTCAAAAATGAAAATGTGAATTGGAGTGATTTAAAATAAAATTAGAATCATTTAATTTCTCAAATTTTGATGTATTAACTATGCCGGGGTAGCTCAGCCTGGTTAGAGTGCCAGTTCAAGTGGTAAACTCTAACGGTTCTCCAACTAAGGCAATACTCATAATCTGGAGGTCGCGAGTTCGAAACTCGCCCCCGGCACACATAATTCAGTTTCAATATCATCTTCCATATGAGACTAAAAAGCCATAATTCTAAAAAATAGCATATACATCAATCTAACTGATTGCACTTTATTCTCACAATTCACAAAACAGGGTTATAACATGAGTATCTTTTATGTAGAATTTTTACTTATGTGATCTTTCTTCATGTAAATTTTACATTTTAATGGCATGCCACAAAACGTCCGTCAAAGACAAATATTTTTTTACAGTTAGCAAGTCATGCAAACCGTTACCCAGTACAAATCCGTGCAAACCTACAAGTCATTTTCTCTAGTTGGAAAGGAGGCCAAAAAGCCTCTTCCAACTGGTGAACAAAAAGCAATCCTGACACAATGGGTTTATCATGTCTTATCATTGATAATTATGAAGATTACACTTATCAAACTAAGAGGAGGTGCATCTGAAATAACAAAGACCATATTGGCTGTATCGGTAATGGTAATTCTGGTAACAGGAGTAATTGTTCCTGCACTGCAAGACGCATACGCCTATCCTCAAAAAGCACAGCTTAGCGCCGAAAAGCTCAAAGCAAAATCATTTGGTTCAAAAACAATAAACAAGATTCCACTTGATGAGCATAATGCAAAACATAGCTTTGGAGTATTAAAGAATGAGCAAATCAAAACATACAAGAAAATAGTTGCAGAATATAATGCAAAACAGATACTCAAAAACACCTATAATCTAGGATAGTGATTTTTTCTATTCTATTTTTTATATTTACAAGTTTAATTTTTGTAACTCATAAATGCTATTGTTAAAGTAATGAATTTCATTAGATCTTTACCTAGAATACTTATTGATGAATTGGTCATGACCAGACCAACATCCATTTATAATTTTTTTAAAAATAACATGAGGTTTTTATTTTTCTATAATTTGTCACTTGTAATTGAAATCCCACTAGAAAATAATACTTTAGAAATTTCTTCAACATACGGACCATTTGCTAGTTGGCCACAATGCGTCTGAAATTTGTGTTGAGCTTCACTAAAATTATGAGCTTCAAAATATTTTCTATTCTAGGAGATAAAGATTAGTGATGGGACTTGTGTCTAGTTAATTTTCTTTAATTACTATTCAGTTTATAAAATCTGGATCATTTAGATGAAAATATTGGTATCAAACTAGAATTGAATTTATAGTACAATTATCCATATTTTAATTTATTCTAATCTTTGAATTTTGGAGAGAATTTATTTCTAAGAGAGATCAAAATTATGCAAGAATCATGGCATTTAGATTCCATTGTTTCATCACATTCTGTACAGCCTCTCAAAAATACCCTTTTACAAAATATGCAAGTTGAAATTGGTATTAATGCCCCATTACAACTTACACAAGCAAAAAAAACATGTTTTGAAAGTTCATTTCTATCAATAGAATTAACAAATTCTATTTTGGAATTGCATGTATAGGTAGGAGAGATTAATTCCTTCAAGGAGTTAATGATAACAGAACTATGTTCTTCCAAATTGCTCAAAGATAATACTAAAAATTAGTATTTGATAATATCTTCGAGTTTGTGGCATGCCTATTTTGCTATACATTAATACTAATTTCAAATGATTGTGTGATGATCCTAGTAGAATAATATTCTTAGATAATATGACACGCGATATAGTAAATCCATCATGATAAAATTTTCTTAGGATTAGTACGGGTATCATGGTATTGCAGTACAGATCTGCTAGAAAATATAACATACATGATTGTGTGTGAATGGATGTATCTGCAGATAAGAGTAAGATATAGTTTCCAAATACAAGATAGTTACTCAAATTTGGCAATCTTGGATGCAAAGATGCCTGAAATAGAGGGATTTTTTTGGATTTTAAGATAAACTGATTTGGTATGAGGTAATAGTTATTCTCATTACGGGTTTGTCACAGATTAGAAGAAGTGTTTTAAAGCAAAAAGTATAATCATCACAATAAAAGTAAACCATATTTTTTGGGCAGTTAAAAAAAATTGTCACAGAATGTGTCTAAAATACGTTTCAAAGGCATACCACAAATTTTACGCTATTAACAAATAATTTTTTCACATTACAAGAATATGCAATTATTATTAAGCAAAAGTGCAAGCCACTCTAAGGCAACAGAAAATCTGGTTAAAGGATTACCAGTAAAAGAAAGAGAAACTCCTTTACAAACTCAACCAATAACATGTAAAAAAATACAATTAATCAAACATGTTTTAGACAGTGCCAGATTAGATCTGGAAATAGGAACGTATTGGGCATTAAGCAAGTATCAACAAACCATACACAAAAAGTATCAATATTAAACAAATGTAAAAAATAACATGTTTGAGTTTATCATAAATATTTAGAACGATTCATTCGTCATAGCATACCACATATCATTATCTTTAGTTAAATAGTATTTTTTTTGCTGGTTTTTGGATATGATAACTTGAAGCAACAAGGAATGATTTTAGCAATATTATTAATTTCGTCATTACTAGTACCAAATCTTTTTTCTGAAACATATGGAGATAAACTAAGTATAACTAAAATAATATGCAAAGCACATATTTCTAACTACATTAAGCTTGGTGAGTTATCATATAAAGAAAGATACAAACACAATAGGGTTGTTGATAACTGTATTGAATTATTCAAAGATAAAACATCTGAACTTTACATAAATACTTCAAAATCAATTATTATTGAAAATAAAAATACAACATTTAAAATAATATCTGATAAATCGATTGGGAAAAAATATCATTTGGTAAAATATCAAGTATGTAATAATGAAAAACAGTCACAGAAAACAATACTTTTCCAATCCATTTCTGAGAAATCCCTAATACATCTTCCCAAACATCTTATGCCAAATCTATGCACCATGTTTTGGACTGAAATTGTATCTGAAAATGTAGATTCTGCCACAATTTCGTGGGCTACAAATGATTTAAAACCACTGAAAATTAGAAAGATATTTTAGAAATTTATTCATAAAAGACATGCCACAATTCAATGAATATCTTTAATATTAAATTACACACAACATGTGCAGTGCGACATAAACATAGCATGTCATAGTGATCCCCTTGAATCCAGACGGCAGGCTTTATGACGCACAAACTTTCTAATAATCACACATTATGTAAATTATAATTCTATGTATAAAATATAAAAAATCAGGTATTGTCACTGACAATTTTGACGCAATGTTTAATCCTTTGAATTGAATCTAATGAAAATGGAAAAATCAGGCTTGGAAAATACAGAACTTAGGTTGTTTTTAGTTGGAGTTTGATTAATAACACTATTTTCTGTAACTGCATCAGGTGATGACCAAAAAAATGCATCTATGGTTATAGATTATGAGCCTCCAAAACTTTTCATTCCCAAAAATATCTACATCTTATCCAAAGATCCTGTTCAAGTCGAGTTCAAAGTTAATGCAATAGATAATACTAATGAAAAAGTTCATGTTCAATGTGATAAAATCTCAGGCAGTATTTTCAAACTAGGTAAGACAACTGTTAGATGTGAAACAGAAGATTCTGCGGGCAATAAAAGTAGGTCATCTTTTGTTGTAACTGTTGGATATAATATCGTTCAAATACCTTCATGGGTAAAACAGCCAACTAAATTCTGGATTGAAAACTCGATAGATGATAAAACATATGCAAAAACAATGAGTTTCCTAATCAAAGAACAACTAGTCCATATTCCTTTTGCAAAAAGCTCAAATAATTCTGAATCTGAAATTCCAGTATGGATTAAGATCAATGCTAAAGCGTGGATTGACAATAAAATTAATGATGATGAATACTCTATTATGTTACAATGGCTAATTAACCTAAACATTATTCAATTTTAAAAATAATGATATTTGTTCAATTCCAAGAGAACACATCTGTCCTTAATCCTTAAGTAGTATTTCTACATAATTATGGCGGATGGATTTTGAGAATCTTTTAAAAAGAATAATGGATTCAGATGTTAACATTAGACACAGTATAATCACAGATATTGAAGGGAATATACTCACTACAAGTCATCGTGATGGAATAACAAATTATCTATCGCCTGAAGAGACTACAGATTCTCTAAAAAGAGCTGCAACTGCGTGGAAAGGAAGAAAAGCACTTAGTCCAAAAATAGGAAAAGGATTGTATGCAGTGGCAGCATTTGAGAAAATTACTCGAATCACTTTCCCATTAGGTGACAACAACCTAATCTTTGTAAGTATGGGTTCAGACACTACAAGAATGGATTTTCATGAAGGCGGTCAAAAACAAATTGTACAAAATGTGTTGAATATATTAAGCCGTGATCCAACAAAAGCATAATACAAATAACATATAGTTCTAAATAGAATTAGTTGATCAATTATTATCAGTATATTTTTTATCAAAATATTATAAGCAACTTTAGGTTTAGTAATAAGATAGAGTAATACCCCCATCTTTTAAGAAGATAGTGATTCTTTTTAGTTTTTTATATTCATCTATTGCATATTTTTCTTTCCCAATGAATCATAACACTTGTTACAAAGATTCCATGCATCCGTGTAATCATAATGAATATGAGGATTGTGAATTTATCTTGTTTAAGAGTTTCAGGGAAATAAAATTTTTTAATAAAAAATAATTTTTAAAAAGATTTTAACAAATTATCTATTACGATTTCAAGGAATTTTTATTACTCCATTAATCTTTTTCTTCCATATCTATTGCCATTTCAAATTCTTTTCTTAAGACATTGAATATTATTTATTTTTATTTCCCATCCATCTTGAGAATCTAATTAATCCTATTTCTTTTGCAATAGTACTAACTTATGATTAGTTTCAAAATTATTTCACCAGATTTTTTTATAATTCTACATGCATTACTCTCACAAAACATTGTAGATATTTTATTACTACATCAGATATTTTAACATAAATTTCTAAAACATGTCATTTTCCAACCTGATTTTTCAATACATAGATAAGTTGTACCTTTTAATTTCATCGTTAAGACGTGGGTAAAAAAAGTTACAAGTTAATCCATTGTTCTTAACTGTCTTTCAGTATCTCTGATAAAATCCTCATATTTCATAATCTGAGTTGTTATGCGAAATGCAATCATTTGATCTTCATTTTTTTAGAACCTAATAGAGGCTTTCTTTGCTCCATCAATCTTTGTTGTAATTCTGTCACTTCAAGAATATCATTTTTAAGATCTTCTCTTGTAGCCACATAATACTTATGCAGATTTCAGATTTAAGATTTTTTAATTAAACTAAAATTTCTCTAACAACAGTGATGATTATTTCAAAATCAATGTGATAATGTAGAAAAATTTCAAAAGTTGAAAGGATGTTAAATCATTTAATGTATGAAAATCATTAAAAAATAATGCAAAAAGATAGGTTGTCTGAATGGTTTGTACCAAAATTTGGTTCTAGGAATTTTCGATTATCCATAGGAATTTTGTTTTTACCTTACACTGGAATGGTGTTATCTTTTACCATATGGGGTTCTCTTTCAGTAGATTTTGGGATTGATAGGTTAATAGCAGTTTGTTTGCTCTATTTTTTTGGAGTAGGCATATCAGCACATTGTCTTGATGCATTAGTGGGCAAGAAAAAACCATGGGGAGATATATCACCATCAAAGCTTTGGCTTGCCTCAATAATTTCTTTAATCATATCTTTTTCTATTGGATTATACTATGTATTTTTAGATTCTTGGTTACTATTTCCAATAGGAGTTATCGAAATATTTTTTCTTTTGTCATATAATCTAGAATTATTTCACAAAAAATTTCACAACAATGGGTCATTTGTTATATCTTGGGGTATTTTACCCGTTTTTGCAGGAGCTGTGATTCAATCAAATTCAATATCGATTGAAACTATAATATTTTCTGCAATTGCAGGACTTGTAAGCTATATCTTCATAATCACATCTAGAAAATATAAAGAATTAAAATATCAAAATGTAAATTATAAACTATATTACAAAAAAGAAGTAATTCTTAAGATGACAAGTTTTGCGGTAATATTTAGCACGGTTTGTTTTTTTATCTTAAGATATCTTTAATTTATTTAATCTAGAAACTATTGTATGAATTCATATTCTGAAATTATATTAAATAAAATATTAGATGCTCCTGTAGGTCAAGTAATTACTGTTCTTGGAGAGATTCTTAACTGTGCTATTCAGTTACAAGTAGTAGAGCAAAACATGATTGCACCTAATCGATTTGTAAGAAAGGTTGCAATTACAGCACAAGAATTACCAATCATAACAGCCATTGTAAAATTTGATGCTACCATATTGCCTGAATTTATTATGGATGAGATTTTATTGAAAAAACGAGGTATTGGAAATATTCTTAATATCAATAATGTTAATACTACTAGAAAAATCCTATCTTTGAATCGTCATTCAAATGAAAGTATAGCTTCAAGAGAATATGAACTCATTCATGATGGAGTCATATGGTTTACCATATTAGAAGAAATAAGACTAAATAATTTTGGTCCCAACAAGTATGGTTGAAGATCCCCATGTCAAATTTTGCTTGTAGGTTTTTAGTCCATACTTTTTCATAGTTTCTTCATATTCTTGTACCCAATTTGAAGTTTTTATTAAATGAGGTAAATCAAGAAAAACTTGTTTCCAGTTTGGAATAAAAAAGCTGGTGAAATTTAATAGTTTGAAATAAAAATCCCATATTTTACGCACTATTCTATTTTTTGGGTATGTAAAATCATGTAAAATTATTTTTCCACATATATCAAGATGATCGAGACAATTTTTGATTAGAATATCAGGAGTACAATATTTTGGTAAGTATGATGCAGTAATACAAGCAAATTTTTTTTCTAGCTTAAGTTTTTCAGCATCCTGATGTATAAAAGAAATTTTTTCATGTAAAATTAATTTTTCTTTAGCTTTTTCAAGATATCCTTGAGTAATATCTACACCCAAAATTTCAGCATGTGGAAGCTTTTCTGCAATTTGTTTTGTGAGAATACCAGTACCACAAGCAAGATCTAATACCGTTTTTTCAGTTGATATATGTTCTAAAATTTTATGTTTCCAAAAATGATCTTTGCCAAAAGTAGTCCAATTAACTATTTGATCATATGAATTGGCAGTATTATTAAAAAATTTTGGAACTAGATTCTTCGGGCTTTCTTTAATCATATTAATTACTAAATTTTTTATTTAAAGTAGTTTGTTAGTTAATAATTTATTTTATGGTTTCAACTCCTTACCTTTTTTTGTATAATGATGGATGTAGTATTATACTAATTTTACAAAACTCGCTCCAGGCACATATTATGCTTTTAATCAAATATATCACAACATACCAAACACAATTATGCAGAACTAGATAGTTTGTGCTAGAGTACAAAGGATATGGTATACAATAGCTGCATTAGTTTTATGATACTATTTTTGCTTCTTAGTTGCTTTCTAATCTGATCAAAAAAGTAGCCTCAATTTCTTGAAATTTTATAGTATGATTTTCAGCTAAAATTATTGAAATTTGTTCTAAAAAAAATAGACCGTTAATTAGAAATAATTTTTAGCAGAAGCATTAATTAATTTTAGAGATATTAGATGCCTTCTGCACTTCCATCTCGTCTGATTTCTGCAATACCCTGAAATCCTTCACCTGTTTGACATTTCAATACAGCATGAATTGCTCCAAGAAAAAACGAATAACGTTTTCTAATATCAATTTTATAACCAAGGTTTTCTAAGTATGGTGCAACTTTATCATCAGCAAAACCTTCTTCAATACTAATAATACCATCCATTGAGCAATGAATTCTAGGTTTTAGCATAGCTTGATCAATTGAACTTTGTCCATCAATGATTCTTGAAAGAAACAGACTAACAGTAGAAAAAATTCTTGAGCTGCCAGGGCTTCCAAGTATCATTAAAGGTTTATCTTTATAATTAACTATAGTTGGACATACAGATGTCCAAGGTGAAGCATTGGGTCTAAGATAAAATGGATGGTTTGGATTGCTAAATTCATAACACGACATGTAATTATTATATAGAAATCCTAACCCATCGGCAGCAGCTTTAGAACCGTATGATAGTTCTATGGATTGAGTAATTCCAATGGCATTTCCTTCATCATCCATAACTGAAAGATGTGTAGTTTCATCAGGATCTTCAGAATATTCTTGTAGAGGAAGTTTAGGATCAACAATATTTCTAATGGAGCCCGTAAGTGTTTTTGCAAATTTTGTACTAAGATGTGTTGTATCTCGGGTTTGATGATATGTGTTTGGATCATACGGTCTTTGTGATCTATGAGTCAGTGCTTTTCTAAAAGTCTCAGCAACAAAATGATACGATCTTGGATCTTTACTTCGAATAAATTCTGATGAAACATTATTTAGCATCATTAAAACCAAAAGTAAGGTCCTTCCTGCAGTGGGTGGAGGCATAGTGACAATTTGAATTCCACGGTATGATCTTTTAATTGGTTTTTTTTCTATGGGTTCAGGAATAAATGCAAGATCATCTGAATGCAAAAACCCTTCATTAATTCGCATATCATCATTAATTTTTTTAGCAATCATACCATGATAGAAGGTTTGATAACCATGCTCACTTATGTATTTTAGAAGTTCCGTTAAATCTTCTTGTACAAATAAATCTCCCACATCATAGGGTACAAGACCATCTTTGAGAAAATATTTGGCTCCAGATTTAGATTTTACTTGGAAAAATTTCTGTAGGTTTTTAGTTTGAATATCATGCTGTAATTCTGTTATTCTATAACCTCTTTTTGCAATTCTAATTGCAGGTTCAATTATGGTTGCCCAATCTAGTTTTCCATAATGCTTATTGAGATAACCTATAACAGCTGGAGTACTTGGAACAGTAGTAGCTTTGTAACCTACGAATCTTGTAGAACGTTTTTCAAAAAATGATGCATGTGCAAGGGATGGTGCACGACTTGAGCCATCCAAAGCAATTGTTTTTCCATTAATGTGTAACATTGCTAATGACTGTCCTCCTAGTCCAGATGATTGAGGCTCACATACACCAAGTGCAATGGCAGCTGCACAGGCAGCATCAATAGCATTACCCCCTTTTTTTAACATTTCAACTCCAGCTTTTGTAGCATCAGGAAATGCAGTTGAAACCATCCCATGTTTAGCTACCGAGCATTTTTGATCATCAGTTACAGTAAACGAGGATTCAATTTTTTCTAGATCCAAATAAAATTACTCCAGTTTTTGTTGATTGAATATGATATCACTGTATAGTGAAACTCTGCTTGTTTGCATATCTTACGTATTGGGATTGTGATGTAGTTAGGATGTATCAATCCTGAAGAAACTTGTGGTAGTATAGGAGTATAAAGAAAATAGTTGTATAGATTTACCAGATCAATATGGATATTAGAATCATTTTTGAATTTATCTTGAATTAATTTTAATATGTTGATTTCATCTCCCAGTATGAGAATTTTTTTAATTTGTGACATCCATGTTAAATTAAAAATCAAAATTATTTCTCAGAGCATTTATACAGAACTGATGCCAACAATGCAGCCCGATCTAAAATACTATCATGAAGAATATACTCTTTAGTAGAACGATAGCGGTGTCCTAATGGTCCAAAACCATCCAAAGCTGGAAGTTTGGTTGGAACGTTACTAATATCCGATGATACAATTTGACGATGTTTTTTAATTTTCATATCATGTTTTTTAGCAAGATCTTCTACCATATTATAGAATTCAGTATCAGATGGCTCTTCTAATACAGGAGGTCTTGATTGAATTTTATTTATTGCAACATCTAGTTTTTTTGAATCTTCTTCTCTTTTTTTCATAATAGTTTGAATTTTTGAATCAAGAGTTTGACCAAGATCTTCTGTTTAATAGCTACATGTTAACGATAATGTAGCATAGTTTGGAGTGTTACCATGAGAACCTTTTGCTATAACAGAAGTGGTTCTCAATCTAAAATCTTCTTCATTTTTTGAAAGCCTATCAAGTGCATGTAATTTCTTTGCCAAAACTGGGATTATTCCATGAATATCAGAGTCTAAATCGGATTGACCATTGGTTGCAGTAAATCGAATTTGGTAGTCACTTCTGCCATAACAAGTTGTAATAATTCCACCATCTTTACTTCCAGATTTTAATCCAATAATATACTTTGATTTTTTTGAATATTCATTAACTAATCTCCTACTATAGCGACCCCCTAAACTATCATCCGTTGTTAACAGTACCGCACATTTAATTTTTTTAAGTTTTTTTGCAAATCGTAGTGCATGTAATGCACCTAGCATAACTACTAATCCCCCTTTACTTTCAGCTATACCTGAACCTAAAATTTGATCATCATCTTCATGATAAGTTATCAAATCATCTGGACCATAATGTGTATCAAGATGAGAAACTATCAATACATCATTTTGTGATTCTGTATGATTTTTAAAATAATGAAAATCGCCTACATCAATTTCTCGATGAACCTGTTCATCAAATCCAAGATGTTTTAATCGTTTAGAAAGTATAGTTCCTAGATGGTTTACATTTTCTAAGTTATACACATGAGTATTAAGATTCACAAAATCTCTTAGTGTTTCCTTTAGGTTTTGCAAGTGTCCTCTTAGATAAGCTCTAGTAACAACACGCAATGGTTGAGTCAAATTAACATCTTGTTCAGGTTGCTGTATTGAAGAGCCAAAATATCTAATCGCAGCTACATCCAGAATTTTATTAATCAAAGACTCGTAGGTGTATCCTGCAGTTTTTGCTGCATAAAACAAAGAACCACCAGTACCTAAACTTGCCATGGAGTTTAATTCAAGAATGTAAAGATGTTCATCTTTGTCCATTCTAAAGTCAACCCTAGTGTAATCATTTAGTCCCAAAGAATTGAATGCCTTTATACACATTTGACGCATTTCGTCTATTTTTTCTTTTGATAATTTAGCAGGACATGTTTTATCAACTCCACCTTTTTTCTTTTTATCATCTATTGTTTGTATTTGATCTGGATCACCCAGGTTAATTTCAACAATCGGAAGAACCTCGATGTTGGGGTTATTACCTAATAGACCTACAGCGAATTCTCGTCCCGATATGAACTGTTCCACCAGTATTTCTTGTTGGAACTTATCAATCTGCACCCTTACTGCAGTTCTCAGATCATCCCAGTTATTTACTACCTCCATTCCCATGGATGTGGATTCTAGTTTTGGCTTAACAATTACTGGAAAAATTAGATCATCATGAATATCTTCAGACGTTCGAAATACCCAAAATCCAGGAGTTGGAATTTTATTTTTTTGCAAGACAATTTTTGTCATAACCTTATCTTGAACTATTGCGTGTCCTGCAGGTCCTGATCCAATGTATGGAATGCCTAACATTTCCATCATTGCAGGTACATGGGTGTAACGATTCTGTCCCTGTATACCATATGCCATATTGAATACCATTCCAGGAGATTCCCCTGCAACCACTTTAGGCATAAATTCTTTTAATTCATCTGCCAGATGAATATCACCTTCCACTACCTTGACTGTATGTCCCCCCTTTTCTAACGATTGAGCGACTTTTTCAACAGCCTTTTTACTATAATGCTCTTTTGTAGTCATTCCAAATACATTGATTACATCATTAGGATCGATCTTATTTTCATTGTAAATTAAAGCAACCTTCAAGATATTACGCTATATTGTTGTATGTTATAAAGTATAGTTTAAAGAATCGAATTTTTATAGAAATAATTTTAAAAAATTCATAAAATTAGACAATAATTAAGCGGTATTAGTTTGGGATAAAAAACGGAATACATAGATTCAAAAATATAACAAATACATAATTAAGAATATTTAAAAAAGTTATCGGCTCAAATATTTTTTAAACGTATGAAATTTTAAACAGTTGAAAATATATCGACATTACTTGAGGCATGTAAATATGTAATTGCGGAATATAACAAAGGCAAAAAAATTGTTTTCCTGCTGGAAAAAACCGCATTTTGTATGTAGCGATAACTGTTTTATTAGATTACAACAAAAATATTTGCAAGATACGTTCTTTCAAATAATAACAATTTTTTTATTCTCTATTAAAATTACATCATAATTATTAAAATTACATATTTGTGATTTCTTTACCGCAATGTGGGCATTTACTATCTTGAGATCTTTTCCTTCTAAGCTCTTCAGTAAAAGCAGATGCCATAATACCCGTGGGAATGGCATATACTGCAATTCCAATAACTGCCACACCAGCAGCAATTAATTTTCCAGATATTGTGACAGGATAGACATCACCATACCCAATTGTTGTAAGAGTTACAATTCCCCACCACATAGAAGCAGGTATACTAGAAAAGACATCGGGTTGAGCTTCATGTTCAGCATGATACATCAAACTAGACGCAAAAATTAACACGATAAAAAGAATAAAAAATGCAACTGCTAAGTCACCTGCTTTTGATTTGAATACTATGCCAAGAGTTTGCATTGGTTCAGAATATCTTGAAAGTTTGAATAATCTAAATAATCTCAAGAGACGAATTATTCTAATGAATCTAGTATCTGTAATTACAAATGGCAAGAAGAATGGCAATATTGCAGCTAAATCAACTAACATCATTGGTGAAACAAGTAACCTAGCTAATCCATATTTAGAATTATTATATTTTGGATTTAGTTTGTAAACAATGATCCTTCCAATATATTCAGCAGTGAAAATAATGATAGAAAAGATTTCAAATGGGGTAAACAGATAACCGTATTCATCTAAAACAGATTCTTCTGTTTCAATAATTACAACTAATACATTTACAGCAATCAGTGTAATTATGAACAATTGAAAACTTTTTGTGAATTTATCATTAGTAGTACCTTCAAGAATATCATATACTTGTTGTATTATTTTATTGACCACAGCCTTATTAATTAGAAATATTATATAGTTTTAAACAGTTGTTATTTGGTTCTCAGATCATATTTTAGATCATTAAATCATATTTTAAATTTAATTTACCAAATAAAATTTGAAAGCAACAGCAATGATTAGTCTAGATTTAAAACTATTTCTTTTTTAACCCATGTAACCATTATGCCAGAATTACTGTCATTCTAATTAGCGAAAATAAAATTGTAGGGGATATGGCCACATCAATTTTGATAGAGCATTGCAAAGAGGAAGTCTCTAGCGAGACGATTAATAATTATAACTAAAAATTTATTTAATTTGTTTTAATAAAAAATAATTAGTCTAATAAAGAACAAGTTTTTCAATATTTTCTACGGAATACCTAAAACAACATTTTATATGATTAGCACTACAGTATAATTAAAAATTATTGAGGAATTCCAAGGATCTTTTAAAATGATTTTAATTACTAGATCATTACGGTATATCAGACTTGTTTTGCTTTTTTTTCTAGCCATGCTTTTTCATTTATTTCATGACATTTGCAATCTGCAGATTTACCTTTACAATTTTTTTGATGAAGTGGTTTATCACATTTATTACAATCAGGATCTCTCCAACTGGATTGGTTTCCACAATTAGCACATCGCATAATTCAGAATTTCATTACAGTTAATGATTTTTAAAGTTTATTGGTATCTTTTTTGTTTAGAGTTATTTTTGTTGTTGATAATTACTGATTTTTCATAATAATTTTATTTTTTATCGTTGAACTTCTACAAAAATATACTCTTTTTTTGAACTAGGTATGATAGTCATAATTTCTTTCTCTATCACATCAGTAATGGTTTCTATCTTATCTGTATCTAATCCATCAACTAGATTAACTTCAATTCCAACTATCACTACTGTTGGACTCAGATGCATAGTCTTCATAGTAACCACCTTATGAACTTCAGGTACTGCTGTAACAGCATCAATGATTTGTTTTTGCTGTTCTGATGAAACTGATTCACCTAACAACAACCCTCGATTTTCTTTTGCCAAGAAAAAAGCAAACGACATTAAAAGAACTCCAATAATCAGGGAGCTAATTGCATCATATTGTGTATTTCCTGTGATATCTGTAAGAAGTATTCCAATTGCTGCAACTACTATTCCCAATAATGCTGCAGTGTCCTCAACGATTACAGTTAGAAGCGAAGTATCTTTGCTGTTTTTAAATTCAGTATACAAAGTGGAAAATCTAACTTTTTCCCCACTTTCAAGAATAGGTTTTTTGAACTGATTTATTGCAATTCTTAATGCATTTCCTTCAAAAGCAAACGCAATTGCCAACACAATATAATTAATAATTGGATTTTCAAAATGATGTGCATCACCTAGCAGTGAAGAAAATCCCTGTTGCAAAGATAAAATTCCAGATATCCCAAATATCATAGTTGCAACAATAAATGACCAGAAAAACTGGGATTTTCCAAATCCAAATTGGTGTAGCTCATTTGCAGGTCTTGTGCTTAATTTTATACCCAATAACAATAGAATTTGATTTACTGTGTCTGATGCAGAGTGGTATGATTCTGCCCACATCGAGGCACTTCCAGTCATTGCGGCTGCAATAAACTTTGTAACTGCAATTCCTAGATTTCCAAAAAGCGCAGCATAAACTGCTTTAGTTGAACCAGTTGCCATGATTACTTTTCGATGTAATTCCTGTTTGAAATAGATTCTTCCATATTTGTTAAAAATTATCCATTTAAATTAACAACCCAAGTATCTTTAACTCATCCACCTGAAGAATTATTTGTTATTCTTCCATGTCTTGCAAATCTAGATAATCCACCAGGTGGAACATGTGGACCGTCCTCTGCATAATATGAAAATAATCTCTAAGATAGTGTAAACACAGCAACAAAGTTTCAATAATTCAAATAATCTGCAGAGTTTGAAGGATTAATCTATTAACAATTGGTTTGATCGGTGTTTAAATGTTCAATGTCACATATGATTACGTGCTAGATAAAGTAACTAAAAAAAGAAAAGAGATACACAATTATTTTTCAAAATCTGAAAATTCTCATGAAAAAGCAATGTATCAGTTCTTTAAAAAAGAGATAAGATCACACGACATCAAAATTTCACATAAAGACATATCAATAATTGGAAATACCAGAAAAGAACGAGAGTATGTTTGTGCGGTTTGGAAAGTACCTAATTTTCACAAAACAATTCCATGGTTACGTATAGGGATTCCACACAGTGATATTTCACCTTCACTAGAAATTGTTCTTCCAGTTTTTCATGGAGATATGCCTAATCTTTGGTCAAAGGGTAAAAACTATTTCAGATTAGTAATAGAATATACAGTTGGGAAACATGGTGGAATGTTACAATTTTTTACCAACCCTACAGATTTGCAAGATACCGCAGAAATTCTTAATGTAATAAAGGAATTTAATAGAAAAATCAAAAGTTATGAGATGAGTAAATGATATTTTTTAAATTCAAAACAGCATATCCCAGTGATCAGATACAAGTAAAGAGAATCAAGAAATGCCATTATTAATTGAACGTCACCCTGAAAATGTGGATGCTGGAGATATTTGTCCAATATGTAACAGACCTGGAAAAATCAGGTAGATAGTTGTGTATCACACAGATTTATTAAATATAAAAACAAGGAGCAAGCCTTGAAAGTTTCATTAGTCTATAATGAGATTGATCCAAATTGTATGATTAATATTTTTTGAATGACTACCAAAGAACATTACAGTAAAAAAAATGTTAAAAAAATTGCAAAAGATATTTTGATCTAACAGTTTATTTCATGAGGGGAATTTACAGTTGGAGTGATTGAAAATTATCCAGGTATTATTGCTTTTCCAATAGTTGGAATTAATTTTCAATACCCCTTCTTTTTTTATTGTATACTATTACAACATCTTCTGCAAGTTTTTGATTTGGGATAATTATTCTACCTCCATCCTCAGTTAACGCAATAATTTTTGTTAGATGTAATTCTATTATTACACCATGAGTTTCTTTAATCAATATTGAATCGCCTATGTTAATATCAGAACCAAAGTAGACTCCAATTCCTGCAGCAATATTCTTTAGTTGATGTTGTAATGCTATTCCAAGTATGACCATTCCAACTCCAATAGATGTAATTACTTCTAATGCAAATTCAAACAGTTTTAGAGCAGTTCCCAAATAAATAATTTCAGAAATTATGATAAAGATTGAAACAATACCCAATAATTTTTGAGTGCCAGTTACATTATGCATTTTTTTACGAATAGCATATCTTGTAATAAAAAATAACGTAATTACAATAATAATTGATAATAATATATAGTAAAAATTTACTAACAGGATATCCATTATCGGTTTTAATTCGTTTTCGTATTATTAAGTACACTATTAATCAAATTGGTTGACGAGATAAACCAGTTTACTTGATTTTAATGTAAAACATTAAAAATATTTTATTCAAAATGGATTTCAATTAAAAGATGTGTTCAAAAAGAGACATTTCAAAATTATCATAATATTAAAAATAAAAAAAGATTTGGATTACTTGAGTTCTTTAATTTGATCTACTAAATTATTCATCTCAAACACCATTTTCTTTTGTGCAATCATATCTTTGGACTCTAGAAATGCTTTTTGAAGTTCTGAAAGAGTATCCTGAAGACCGTTGATCTTTGTGATTGGTTTTTCGAAATTTTTGATCTGAACAGGTATTGATTGTTCTGAACTAGTTTGTATCTTTGAAATTTTTTCTGTACATCCATAGCAGGGAGCTTCAAAATCATTTTCGTATCTTGGGAGCTTTCCATTAATGTCAAAATTTGACTGAATCTCTTCTTGTGCAAGATTATGTTTTGTATTAAGATCTCTAATCACATTTATCATCTCAATTTTGGACATTTTTGCATAGTGAACATATTGTTTCATCGCATCAGCATAAGTTCCACCCTCTTGCAGAATAGAGTTTCTTGCTTCTTTTGCTATTGTCAATTTAGCATTAAGATAGTCAAATTGGTCCCAAAAAATCCCAGGATTTGTTGAATTGAGGCTAGAAACATATCTAGCATATGCATTTTTAGGAGTAGATTCTTCATATTTCTTTTCCATTCGTTTGAGTTCTTCATTCAATGATGTTTTTGCAAGTGTACGCTGTTCATCGATAAGTTTTTGATGTTCAGTTCTTTTTTGTTCATTTTCTTTGGTTTGTTCAAATTGTTTTCTAGCAATTTCAATTTTCTTTAAAATTTCTAGTGAGATAGGATTATTCTTTAGATCATCGCCTTGAATTTTTTCAAAATCAGTTTCTGCAAATGCATTAGTTGTTAGAACAGACATCAAGAGAAACACAGTAGTCAATGATACATGTAGTAGGTATTTTGTCATTAAATAGAGAATGAGAAAATTCTTTAAGAAGAGTACGAATAATTTCTCAGTCTCAATTATACTACTAGTTTTAATATTAGGTAAAGAGGTAATTTTTAAAAATTTACGTGTTACAGTATTGGAATATGAAATCTAATTGAATATTATTGGATTGCGGATGCAAATGCTTCTGGTGGAGCGTTGATGGGATCTACAGTAATAACTACAGTGTCAACTGCTTCTCTACCATTATTATCATAAACTCGTAGCTCAAAGGTTAGTACTTTGATTTCACCATTAGCTACAATTGGACTGGTAAACGATGGAGTAACACTAGTTGTAGATGATAACGTTACAGTTTCGCCAGAGATTTGTGTCCACTTGTATGAAATTTTTTGATTCTCTGGATCACTACTCTTGGTGCCGTCTAAGTTTACCTTGACCTTTTCGTTTACTATTCTATCCATACCAGCATTAGCGATAATATCTAAACTTAGAGTATTCCTAACAGTGAGATTCATGCTGTCTGTTGAGGTTAATTTACCATCGCTGACTGTACAAGTCATTGTGAAAGTTTCATCAGACACAACACTTGGCGACTTAATAGAAACCTTAGCGCTATCAGATGGTACAATCACTAGTTTTGAGGATTTTGAAGTCCATCCATAATTGAGAACATTTGTATCAGGATCAGTTCCAGTACAAGTCAAATTAACAATTGTGTTTTCATCTACAGTCATGTCTGGACCTGCGTTAGCTTTAGGAGCACTATTTTCAGGAGCAACAAATATTATAACTTGATCAGAACCGATTTGTCCTACAGAGTCAGTTGCAGTAAGTTGTAAAACTATACGCTTTGTAGTTGTTGGAGTTACTTCAGGTGCAGTAAATGAAATGGTTGCCTTTGTTTTATCAAATGATAATGATTCTCCAGAAAGCTGCTTCCATTCAAGGTTAACAATATCATCATCAAGATCTACGGCAGATCCTGTAATTGTAACTTGAGTTCCACCATTAACTCTCTTGTCTGGACCTGCATTAACTCTTGGAGGGTAATTTACAGAACTAACAGTGACAGACACATCATCTGTGTCAGAGAGCCCATGAGAGTCAATGACAGTTAATTCAAAAACTAATTCTTCAGATGCAGGTTGGATAAAAGGAGATGTAAAGTATACAGAGTATGATGCACGTTCATAGAGATCTACAGTCTTACCAGACTTTTGAGCCCACGAGTATTTTATTTTGTCACCATCAGGATCCATTCCGGTACCTTCAAGTTTTACAAGAATATTTTCAGCAACATTTCTATCATTACCTGCATTTGCAACAGGTGGATTGTTAGATGGGAGTACCTTTACTAATGCCAATGCATTGGCCCAACCATTTCCAGCAGAATATCCAGTTACTTGGAAGGACAAGAGTTTCTCAAAGTCACCTACTTCTGGAGCAGTAAATTCTACTTGTTGTCCATTAAATGAACTAAGAGTAACAGAAGGTCCAAGGAGTTGGATCCAAGAATATTGAATTGGTTTATTGTCTAATGTGCTACCAGTTGCACTTAGCGTGACTAAATCTCCTTCAGTTACTGTTTGAATAGGGCCGGCTGAAACTGAGATCCGTTTATTCTCTAGTCCGCCAGGATAAGGATATACATTTACAGTGTCACTTGCAGTTCCACCAAAGCCATCATTTACTGTGACTTCAAATGTAAGAGGCTCAAATTGTGTATAATCTAGATAACTAGGAAGGAATGTAAGGTGTTTTTCAGTAGTAGTTGATAGTTCTAAGGGCTGTCCAGATACTTGTTTCCATTTATATGTCAGTACATCGCCGTCTGCGTCCCAAGCACTTGGAAATATGGTCATTGCGCTAATAGATGAAAAAGCAACCAAGTCTCGTCCAGCATCAATAGTTGGTGCATGATTTACAGGATTCACAACGATTTCAACAAAAGCAGAACTAGATGCACCGTGTGGGTCAGTAACTAAAAGTTCAAAATCTAAGACTTTGATTTCACCATTTTTAACCTCAGGTGCCATAAAAGTAGGTTCAGCAACAGTATATGATGAGAGTTTTACAGATTCGCCAGCAGTCTGAGTCCATTTGAATGTAAGATTTTCATCATCAACATCAATTCCTTCTCCAAGTAATGTGACTATCTTATTTTCAACTACGTTAACAGATTCAATTTCTGCAAACGAACTTGAGACACCACTGATTAACAATACAGAGAAAACTGATAAAAATAATAGACTATTCAACTATTTTCTAACTTAATGAGCATATTATAAACATTTGTACCCATAATTACAAATTTAGTAGATAAGAAAATAACAGATTCATTTACCAATAAATTCACCCCATTGACCTCCAAGTTTTCCGATCACTCTAAATGCCAAACGATCAATGTTAACATTTGACTCAGCCACAATCATAACAACTTTTTCATAGATAGGAAAACTCATTATCACAACATGTTCTCTTCTGGATGCAGAATATTTTACATGTCCTAATTCTGTATCAAATTTTTTTCTTTTTGTTACTCTGGATGCCAATTCCTTGCAAACAGAAGTAAATTGTTCTGGAGTTAGCTTTAGATTCATTCCGGATTTACTGCCTCCTGCCAAAACAGTTCCATTTTCATCTAATAGTCCTGCAAATCGAATTTCTACGTCATCAAGTATTTCCTGACATTTTTTCTCATATTCAAATACGTCAAATTTTTTCTGGTCCATTATATTATGAATTACTTTTTTATTAATAATGTCTTGATATTTTGTTAGACATGTTAAAGTCTTAAAAAAAATTGATTAAGACAATCTTCAAATTGTTTATTTAATTTATGAAGGTGTTTAGGATCAACAGAAAGCGAGTCCATATCAAACCAAGGCTCAGATAAATACAAATCCCTATTCATTTCAATTT
>Ga0224506_10000913_pt1 | contig 22420 bp, 21 predicted proteins | sample SF_Jan12_sed_USG_2_FD_169108 | JGI IMG/M metagenome (GOLD analysis project Ga0224506, IMG submission 169108) | Sediment microbial communities from San Francisco Bay, California, United States - SF_Jan12_sed_USGS_8_1 | ecosystem: Environmental > Aquatic > Marine > Sediment | place: USA... | reverse complement strand
AGCTTGGCGAACAGAGACCGAGTCAGGGTCGTGAAATTTTCTGCAAGAAAATATTCCTGACCGAATCCCTCTACTCACAGTATTACTTTTTATGAAAAAACTTTTAGTATATATACTTTATATAGTTATCATGAGTGCCTCTTTTTTAGCCGCTTATTATTTACCAGTTAGTGCTATTATTAAAAACATTGCCACTGTTCCTGGTATAATTTCTATTATTCTTGTTTTATATAAGTCTTGGAAAGATGAGATGCTTCAAAATAAACAGCAGGATTTTATCCTAGGAACAGCATCACATATGGCTGAAGTTGCATATAATAAGCACGTCAAGTTTTGTGAAGAGTATATAGAAAGAATAGAGAAGGCACGTCAAGAATTGTTTCGTGTCGGGCCGACAAAAAAATCAATAGAAATAGGTCGTGATCTTGTGAATATAAGACAAAGACATTCCCCTTGGCTTACTAAAGATATTGAGAGAGGTCTAAAACCATTTGAAGGGGTTTTAATAGAAATGGGAGCAAAAGAAGGTTTACTTAATTCAGGAGCGCTACCTATCGGGGAAAAAAGAGCAAGGGTTGTAGAAAAAGTCTACAAGTCTTTTGGTTTGGTGTTGGGGCACGATGAGGCGCTAACAGAAGAAGAGGCAGAAGTGAGTATTGATATGGTTATTGAAAAAATTAGAGACGTCCTTGGTATTAATACATTGACAAAGCTAAGGCTCAGAGCGGTGGACTTAGCCCTTGAAAGGTTAAGAAAATAAAAGATATTATTTTAAGCCCTAGGGTTAGAATAATAATAAAAAGGGGGCTTAGCTTTTATTCCCAACGGCTCACGCGTGAGCCGTTGGATTTTTATGTCTTTTTTATTTTCTATAAATCGCACTTGCTGACAGGCCGATGGCGATGGCGTCGATTTCATCATCGATTTTTCCTGTCAGGTCTGCATCGATTAATTTGGGGACCATATTGGCGATGTCATGTTTGGTGGCTTTGCCGTAACCGGTGACGGCGACTTTGATTTCGTTTGGTTTTAATTCCATAACATCCAGTCCATGATTTTTAGCGACTACTGTTATGACCCCCTTGGCTTCGGCAACTGACAGCGCGGTTGTTGTGTTGCGCGCAAAAAACAATGCCTCGATAGCTAGCAGTTCTGGATTGTGTTCCAAGATTACTCGGTCAACCTCGTCACCGATTAATTTCAGGCGATCGGGGAAATCCAGTTTTGCAGATGTTTTGAAACATTCGGAAAACAGCAAAACCTCGCGGCCTGAATCAGACTTGTCAATAACCGCGATTCCAACGCGTTCATATCCAGGGTCTATAGCTAAAATTTTCATAATGACAGTATAACAAAAAACGCCGATTATTCGGCGCTGGTGTAGATGTCTTGGACATCGTCGTTGTCGTGGAGTTGATCAACGATGTCTGTTAGTTTTTCTGAATCCTCATCAGATAATGCGACAGTTGTGTTGGGTTGCCAGACTCCCGCGTGGTCTTTGGTGAAATTCCACGAAACTGAACCTGTGGCTCCGAAACTGGCTCCGGCTTTGGATAGGATGTTTTTGATTTCGGCGCTGGTCCGGTTGTTGTTATCGGTTAGCCCAGTAATAATCATCCCAACACCCGCTGGTCCATATGCCTCGAACATAACAGATTTTGTATCTCCGGCTTCGCTGGCCTTTTTGATGGCGCGGTCGATGTTGTCCTGGGGCATGTTTTCCTTGTGGGCTTTGTCGATAGCAGTTTTCAGCGCTGGGGAATTGACGTCACCATTTGCCAATTTTGCCTCTACCTGAATCAGACGCACCAATTTACCGAACATTTTTGATCGGCGTGCATCTGCTGCTGCTTTTTTCTGTGTTAATTTAGGTCGTGCCATATATAAAAAAGAATAACGAATTAAAGGAAAAGAATCAAGTCTTATAATAATTTTTTCTGCAGGTCTACGGGTACGTCGAACTGCATATGTTCATATGCCTTTGCGGTCGCGACGCGACCACGGGATGTTTTCTCCAGCAGTCCTTGTTGAATCATATAGGGTTCCATGACGTCCTCGATGGTGGACTCTTCCTCGCCTGTGGCGGCTGACAATGTTTTTAGCCCCACAGGTCCACCATTAAATTTATCAATAATCGCAAACAATAATTTACGATCAGATTCATTTAATCCCAATTGATCGATTCCCAATAGCTCGAGAGCCTTGGAAACTGTATCGGTATCAACATCAGATTCATGAACCTGTGCGTAATCACGAACTCGTTTCAAATAATAGTTTGCAGTACGCGGAGTCGATCGGCTACGTGTCGCCATTTTATTTATTGCAACGTCGTTTGGCGCAATCCCCAAGATTTTTGCAGACCGCGCAATGATCTGTGCAATTTCATTGTCGGTATAATATTCTAATCGGTGAACACCGCCAGAAAAACGACTACGCAGTGGCGACGACATCATAGCCAAACGCGTAGTCGCGGCAATCATAGTAAACGGAGGCAGTTCCAGTTGGATAGTTCGGGCGCTGGGCCCCTTGCCGATTATTATATCTAGCACGCCGGATTCCATGGCGGGGTACAGGACCTCTTCGATATTTTTATTCAATCTGTGAATTTCATCGATGAACACAATATCGCCTGGGGATAGGTTGGTCAGAATGCTGGCCAGGTCGCCGACCTTTTCGATGGCGGGACCGCTGGTGATTTTCATTTGGGCGCCAGTTTCGCGCGCAATCAAATGCGCCAAGGTTGTTTTGCCCAACCCTGGTGGTCCATAAAACAAGATGTGTTCTGGTGGGTGATTACGCGCAGATGCTGCGCGGATTAAAATATCCAAGTTTTTCTTGATGGTTTCCTGTCCGATATAATCGTCCCATTTGGTGGGGCGTAATTCATGATCCATGTAGACCTCGGGTTTTTTAGTTTCGTCGCTCATGGTGGTTAGTATAGCATTTTCAGACAAGTTGATAGAAAGTTTGACAGTAGTACGCTGGTGGGTGTATGATGCTTGCGAAGTGAAGTGAAGTGAGGGGAAGTAATATGAGGATGTTGATTTGCCCTGACGGTTATGTTGGGGCTTTTTTTATGGGGTTTTCCAATTTGAAGGTTCAACCTTTAAATTAGGTGATTTATTTAATTACTCTCTCCCCTTGGCAGGGGGAGAGGACGCTTTTAGTTTAGTGGTTATGTTTAGCACCACCCCGCCTTTCAGGCACCCCTCGCTCCGCGAGGAGGGGAGGAAAAACTTGACAGAATAATGAAAATATGCTATACTTGTTTTAAGAGTTACAAATTGGTGTATAATGTTAGCGACCTTGAAATGCGCCTAGCGCTTTTTATTTTCCCCTGATGAATTCCACAATTCACCAGCCGACTAACGCGCCACAGAATAGGAATCTCTTAGCTACCGCCTTCGGGTACATATGGGTTGCGTAAAGGACTCTTCTGGTTTTGCCTTCGGGTAATTGACTGGGGTTCTCCTTGTATTCATCTCCAGACTACTGATGCATGTCAGTAGGGTATCTAAGAGATTCGTGTCCTGTGACGCGTTTTTTTTGTAACATTTAAAATTGAAAAGAATGAAGAAATATAAAATTAAACCTAATTTAGAAATGGTAGTTTCCAGTTTATTTATATTTATTGTAAATATGGGTGCAGTAATATCTATTAATTCATATGACATAAAATATCTTGTTCTGGGTTTTGGAATATCAATAACCTGTTTAATATTAAGTATTATGGGTGGAAGTATTGTTGAAGAAATAGATTGAGATATAGATCATCCAATTTAGAATAAATTTTTAACCTTTTAGTATTAACCACCACGACATTGTCGTGGTGGTTTTTTGTTGCGTCTGTCATTCCGAAGTTTATATTTGTCATACTGAATTTATTTCAGGATGACAGTGGTGGCGATTCTGAATACTTCGTATTACAGAATGACGAATGTAATTCGTCTTCCCGGGCGTAGACCCGGGATCCAGGGGTATGTGTTGCCTTGGTTTGTTATCCTACTGGATCCCGGCTCGTAGGCCGGGAAGACGGAGGAGGTCCAACCTCAAAATTTTATTATTTACCAATACCTTGAATCATCGTTCTAATATTTTGGATTTCATCAGCAACACCCACGCTAGGTTTTTCCATTTGGTGTTTTTCCAGTGCCTCTAAATCAGTCATCAGGTTTTTAACCTCGGTGTGTACGCGATCACGTTCGCTAGGTTGCGCAAATAATTCCTCGGCAGGGGAATTTTCCAATAACAATATAATGGTGTTCTTTATTTTTTTTATTTTATCTGCAATACCTCGACCTGGATTCAATTGTTGGTCTTGTTCCAAGTCTTTTAGGTAATCAACCAGCAAGGTTATTTCGGTTGAGCGGGTTGATGGCGTCAAAGTTATCTGGGCTTTCTTGTTTTCAATTCCTGTGTCTTTGTTTGTTTGTGATGGCTGTTCCGTTGGTTGGCTTTTTTCTTTTTGATTTGGCGCTATTGGAATATCGTCGGGTATCGATAGATCAACTACTTTGGCGATTTCTGACAACGAAGTTACACCAGACAAGATTTTCATAACGCCGTCCTCGGGCATCGTTAGGATGCCTTGGCTGGTTGCGACTTTGGTTATTTCACGCTCGCTGGGGTTTTCTTTCATCAGTTTTTCAATATTGGCATCATTTAAAATTGCTTCGAAAATTCCTATTCGCCCCTTGTACCCTAGACCATTACATTGTTCACATCCGACGGCTTCGTAAATTTCGATTGGTTGGTCGACGGTAACGTTGTATGCCGCCAGATCTTTGCCTGTGTTGTGCGCATATTCCAAAACCCCGCGTAGAATTAATTCTTGTTCTGGGGTCGGCGATGTTTTCTTTTTACAGCTTGGGCATAATTTACGAACCAGTCGTTGTGCTAGCGCAACAGACAATGCCGACCCCATAATTTTTGGGTTTACACCCAAATCCAGCAACCTTGGAATAGCTCCGGCGGCGTTGTTCGTGTGAAGGGTAGACAGAACCAAGTGCCCCGTCAGGGCAGCATTGACCGCAATTTTTGCAGTCTCGGTGTCACGAATTTCCCCGACCATTATTATATCTGGATCCTGACGCAGGGCCGCTCGCAATCCAGCCAAGAAATCATATCCGCGTTCATGCTCAACCTGTGTTTGGCTGATTCCATCCAAGTGATATTCAATGGGGTCTTCGATTGTCATTATTTTGACTTCGGGATTATATATTTTTCGTAATATTGAATATAGCGTTGTTGTCTTACCAGACCCTGTTGGTCCAGTTGTCAGAATCATACCTGTTGGTTTTTTTATTTCGTTTTCCAATACTCGGAATAATTTTGGCTCTATACCTAGTTTGTCAAAACCAACTTTGGTGGCTTCGGGATTGAGGATACGCATAACTATTCCTTCGCCGTATGCACTAGGAACAAGGCTGGTTCGAATTTCGATATTAGAATCTTGATATTTTATTGTAAAACGACCGTCTTGGGCTTCTTCGGTTTGAGATATTTTTAATTCGGAAAGTAATTTTATTCGAGAGTTTATTTTTTTATATGTTGCGTGTGCAATTTCGATTATATCTTGCAGTACGCCATCTTGACGGAAACGAATACGCACGTTTTTTTCATATGGTTCTATGTGTACATCCGAACTACCAGTTGCGATTGCACCACCGAATATTACCTCGAGTATTTTTGAAATTGTATGAGCCCCCTGTTCTGCCATAGCTCGTTCTATTTCAGCTTTTATATCATCATTTATTTTAATTTTTTGAGCTAATTGCTCTAGCGTTTCTGATGAGATTGATAGAAAGCTGTCTGCTTGTGTTGCCATTGTTATGTCTTTGTAGCGTTCCCATGCTTTTTCTAGGCTACGTCTAGACAATAAATAAACAGTGATATTGTAACCTTGTTTTTGTAAGTCGGTGATTATTTCTTTTGCGATTATGTTTTCTGATGACCTGACACCAACTAGTAGATCTTTGCCTGTGATTTTGAAACTAGCTATTTGAGCGCTACGGGCTTTTTCTTCGGGGATAAGTTTCAATGCATCGGTCTCTATTCCAATGCTCTGCAGGTCAATATACGGATGACCAATTTTACCAGCCATCAATTCAACAAAAGACTCTTCCTCGCGAGTTTTAAGCTGTCTAATTTGTTTATTTTGTTGTCCTGCAGAAAATCCAATAGACATATATTATGTTAATAGTATACCGTAGCGTGTCGATAGTTTGGCTGTTTATTACCAGTAGATTTTTTGCGTGAAATGTACATGTGGATATCTTTATTTCCGTACGTTGTACAATTGGCTCATATGATTAAATATAAAACAAACAAAGGGTTTACGCTTATCGAATTATTGGTGGTTATTGCTATTATTGGAATTTTGGCTGGGATGACAATTGTTTCTCTGGGTGGAGCTAGGACAAAGGCAAAGAAAACTGTAGCTATTACGGCTATATCGTCATTGCGAGCTGAAATGGAATTAGTTGCTGATGGTGGTTCATATTCTACTGCTGTTGGGGCAACTTGTGCAGGGGGAACAAACACAAAAGTTGATGAGTTTATAGCCGATGCAAAAGCTCAGATTGGTGGGAATGTTGTGTGTAATGCCACAGATTCAACATGGTCAGCTATCCTAAGAGAAGGACCAACACAGGGATCTGGTGCGGTTGTAACGTGTGCTGATAGTTCTGGGTTCGCAGGGGATACAGTTGGTGGAACTGCCGTAACAACAGGAGGGTCAGCAGATCCATATGCTTGTGCATAATAAAGACATAAAAAATATTTAGTATTTCAAAAACCGCCAATGGCGGTTTTTGTTTTCCCCTGTGTGTTTTGGCTTGGTTTTATTACAATGTATCTATATGCAATTATCACAATCACGAGGTTTTACAATGATAGAATTGCTGGTTGTTGTTGCTATTATGACTATTTTGATGGGGTTAGTATTGTCTAGTTTTGATTTGTCGCGAGAGAGGTCTAGGGATAATAAACGTATCTCGGATTTGCAATTGATTTCTTTGTCGTTGGAACAATACAAAACAAACTGTTTAGAATACCCAAACAGACTTGATGCTTCTGCTAATAACGGCTGTGCGATTGGTATAAATTTTGGGAATTTTATTAATCCTATTCCTGTTGATCCAAAAACAAATGATCCGTACAACTATTTTGTCTACTCGCAAAGCTCAACAAACAGATGTTTGCGTTATCATTTGTGGACAAAGCTAGAGAAAGACCGAGAAATTTCACAAAATGATTCTAATTTTAATTCATCAAACATAATTACCATTCCTTGTACCACTAGTTCTGGTCAGTCACCGATAGATGGAAACATTCCAGAAATTTATGACATACACAGTTCAGACCGATAAATATTTATGAATCTTTTTCTTGTTATTGCCGGGGGAATATTGGGGCTAATAGTTGGGAGTTTCCTGAATGTAGTAACCCTGCGCATGAATACAGGCAAAACGATTGGTGGCCGATCACATTGTATGCAATGTAATAGAAAATTAGATTGGTGGCACATGGTTCCATTTTTCTCGTATCTTTTTTTACGCGGTCGTTGTGATTTTTGTAAAAGTTCAATCTCGGTTCAATATCCAATAGTAGAATTAGCAACGGGGATTATCTTTGCCTTGGTTATTTCTAGGTTTGGTTTTCATGTTTCTACAATTTGGTATTGGATAATATCTAGTATTTTAGTTGTCATAGCCGTGTATGACCTGCGACATTTTATTATCCCATGGGTACCTAATTTGCTGTTGGCAATTATGGGATTTATAACATTATTCATTCCGTCTTTGCATTTCGTGACAGGGAATAGCTGGTTTCAAATTCCAACAATGTGGAATTTGTTTTCAGGTGTAATAATCGCTCTTCCATTTTTTGCTCTGTGGTTGGTTTCTCGTGGTAGGTGGTTGGGTCTAGGAGATGTGAAATATATGGTCAGTAGTGGTTGGTTGCTAGGGCTTTTGGGCGGTGTATCAGGTGTGCTGTATGCGTTTTGGATTGGAGCTGCGTGGGTTATTGTTTTGGTTTTGGTCCAAACTATCCGTAAGATTATTGCACCTGGATTATCTGCCGAGATTCCAGCGCGTGTTCCATTTGGTCCATTTTTGGTCGTTGGAACATTGCTGGTTATTTTGTCGGGTGTTGATATCCAGGCATTAATACAATCAATTGGGCTGGTATACTAGATGTATGTTTCAACTCTTTTTTAAAAAGATATTCACTGCTCGTAATAATAGCAATGCAGGATTTACCATGGTGGAGCTTATTGTGATAATTAGTATATTTGCTATTGTTGCAGGAATTACACTGGTCAATTTTGGTGGATTTTCTAGCAACGTTTCGATTAATAATCTGGCTTATGAAATCGCATTGGTTCTGCGGCAGACACAAAATTTGGGATCGTCATCTGCCCAAACTCCATTTGGTTCGCTGGGGGTAAAAACTCGCGGGGTAGCTTTTCTAGATGATTCTCGTGGGGGATTTCAAAATTCTTTTGTTGTTTTTTCTGACACCATACGAGATGAAAAATACTCACCAGATGATGATATAACAAACACTATAACTATTCAGTCATCTGACAAGATAGTAGATATTGCTGTGGGGGTAGATGACAGGAACCCATTGTCGTGTCTGGGGGGTTTTGCATCTGTTGCTTTTACAAGACCAAAAACAGACGCAATTATAGAATGCGAAAATCAAGCCGGACCGTTGGGGTATATGCGAATTTATCTGCAGTCTGTTGATGACCCTGACCGTTCACGAAGTGTGGAAATTTGGTCAACAGGACAAATATCTGTGGTTAATAAATAATGTATGTATTTTTTCAATAAACAAAAAAATAAAGCAGCATCAGCAACAGGGCGCGCCCGGATGACCCGTTCGGACGGGTTCACCCTTATAGAGGTTATGGTGTCCATAACAATTTTTGCAATCGTTATGACGGTTGGTTTGGCTGCCTTGCTGTCGATTAACCGTAGTTACCAAAAAGCACAAACAGAACGCACCATAACAGACAATTTATCATCAGCCCTTGAGGCAATATCACGTCAAATGCGCGTTGGGACATCTTTTCATTGTGGTGGCGGGGCATACGAAATCCCCAGAGACTGTGCCACAGGCGATAGCATCGTAGCTTTCGAGGCATTTGACGGAGATCTGTTGGATATGGACGACCAAGTTGTATATCAGTTCGAAGAGGTGTCGTTGATCGGTGGCGGGTCATACGGACAGATTCAGAGGTCTTTGGATAGCGGTAGAAATTTCGTTGGGGTGACCGGTAGGAACATCAATATAGAAAATTTTGATGTGCGGATAATTGGGGCAGAGAGCTCGACAGACGGAGTCCAACCGTTTGCCATTATCACAATTCGCGGAAAATATACTATTGGTCAATTGGAATCAGATTTTGTAATACAAACATCGGTTGCACAAAGACAATTAGATTTACCTAGTGGTTTCGGGTCATAACAATTTATGAATATTTTTAATAACAACAAAAAACACAGAAACAATAAAAACTCCAAAGGGTTTACCTTGATTGAAACTTTGGTTGCAGTTTTGATTTTCTCGTCGTCTCTGGTGGGGTTGATGACAATCGCTTCGCGAGGTATTCAGTCAACACGTGGTTCCCAGTCGTATGTTACAGCTCAGTATCTTGCTCAAGAGGGGATAGAGATTGCCAGATTCACACGCGATTCAAATGTGTTGTCTGGGGGCTTTTGGCAAAATGGAGTCAGTCAGATAGATTGTGACCGTTCCTATGGTTGTGAAATTATATATGAAAATAATCAACCGCCACGACTGAGCACTTGTTACCCAAACAATTGTGATGATTTGGTTTTGGATAATGATATTATTCTGGGGAATGGTGATTTACTCTCTGGGGCAAGAAAAGAGACTATATTTACTCGTAGGATTTATGTCAAAGGCGCTGTTTCAATAGATGGAGCAATGCGTGTTACTTCTAGGGTGGAATGGGTAGACGGAATAAAACGCTCGGTTGAATTTTCAGATATTTTATTTCCTTGGGCGTCACCATCAGCATAATATATGAAATATAAAAACAACAATCAGGGCTTTGTCATTTTATTTGCGGTACTAATATCATCCTTGATTTTAATGATTGGTTTTGGAATATTTTCAATTTCTTCCAAGGAACAGATAATTACATCAACAGCGCGAGATGCACAGATAGCGTTTTATGCCGCCGACTCTGGATTAGAGTGTGTTTTATTTTATGAATTTCAAAGAACAGGGTTTGGCAGGGTTGGTAATTCTGTTGACTGCGGTGCTGGGTCTGGTTTTCCTTCTCAAAACAATTCATTATTTGAATTCGATATTTCTTATTCTGCTGTTAATAATTCCTGCGCCAAGATTTATCTTGAAACTAGTGACCCAGATTTCACGACGGTTATATCTCGTGGATTTAATTCATGTGATGGCACCACTCCGGATATTGGGGACCCCGCGTTGGTGGAACGTGCCATTCAGGTTACTTTTGCAAACGCAACATCATAATTTATTAAAACCAAGCAAAAACTTGGTTTTTTAGTATAATAGAGAGCATATGAATATAGGTGAAGCAAAAAAACGAGTCGAACAACTGCGCGCAGAAGTCGCTCGTCATGATGAAAAATATCACACACTGGATCAGCCCGAAATTTCTGATACTGCTTATGATGCATTAAAACAGGAATTAATCGATATCGAGGAGCAGTTTCCAAAACTTCGCTCGGCAGACAGCCCGACACAAACAGTTGGTGGGCAGATTTTAGGTGGATTTCAAAAAACAAAACATCGGGTGTCACAATGGTCATACGACAATATTTTTGATTTCGAGGGACTCCAAAAATGGCAAGAAAAAATTGCACGTATGATAGCCAAAGATGAATCACTTGCTGAGGAAAAATTAGATTATATTTGTGAGCTAAAAATTGATGGTTTGAAATTAGTCTTGACATATGATGATGGAAAACTGATAACAGGAGCGACACGCGGTGATGGTTCCGTCGGCGAAGATATAACTCCCAGTGTAAAACAAATAAAATCTATCCCCCATAACGTTTCTGAAAAAAATGCATTTGTTGCGGTGGGCGAGGCGTGGATGGCAAAAACAGAACTTGAAAATATCAATGCGCAGCGTCGCTCCGGCGGGTTGACTGAATATGCGAACCCGCGTAATTTAGCAGCGGGGACATTGCGACAACTAGACACGTCTGTGGTTGCCGGGCGAAATCTGCAGATATTTTCATATGATATCGATTTTATTGATAGTCAGGTAGAACAGAAAACACCCACACATTCTGATGAATTAGATCAACTAGAAAAGTTTGGTTTTGATGTTAATGATGAGTGGAAACTTTGTTCTAATATCGAGCAAATTCAAGAATTTTATGAATCTTGGATTAATAAACGACATGATATGACTTATGACGTTGATGGTATTGTTATAAAGATTAATAATAAAAAAATAGCTCGCAGTTTGGGATACACCGCAAAATCTCCTAGGTTTGGCGTTGCTTATAAATTTCCAGCAGAGCAGGTTACCACTGTGGTAGAGGATATTCATATTCAGGTTGGACGAACAGGGGTGTTGACTCCTGTGGCACATTTACGACCTGTGCGTGTTGCGGGTTCAACTGTATCGCGAGCGACATTACATAACGAAGACGAGATAAATCGATTGGGTCTAAAAATTGGCGATACGGTAATTATTGAAAAAGCAGGAGACATAATTCCCAAAGTCATCCAAGTTGTTGAAAATTTACGCAGCGGATCAGAGCAAGATTTTTCTATGGAAAAGTACCTTAAAAAACAGGGAATTACTGCGCATAAAGAAAACGTTGCGGGGCGTGAATCAGCAGCATGGTATGTGGATGATACAAATTTATTCGAAGTGCAAAAAGAAAAAATAACCCATTTTGTTTCCAAAAAAGGGATGAATATTGATGGTCTAGGAGAAAAAGTCGTCCTGGCATTAATGAACAATGGACTCGTGAATGAATATGCAGATTTGTATGAATTAAAAATAGGTGATGTTTTGGAGCTCGAGGGATTCAAAGAAAAATCTGCACAGAATTTGATTGGCGCAATTGATGCCAGCAAAATACCGGCATTGGCAAAGTTTTTATTTGCTTTGGGTATACGCCACGTTGGAGAAGAGACCGCAGAATTGTTAGCAAATTACGTCTCTTCTCCTGTCATCCTGAATTTATTTCAGGATCCCATTTCAGCATTGAAAAATGTGCCACTCAATGATCTGGAATTTATCGATGGTATAGGCGACGTCGTAGCGCAGAGTATCTATGATTACTTTCACAACGCAGATAGTGTTGAAAAATTGGAAAGACTACTAAAATTTGTATCCCCGCAGATAACGCAAAAAAAAGAGTCCCAAAATTCAAATATCACAGGTAAAACATTTGTTCTAACTGGAACCATGGAATCCATGTCCAGGGATGATGCCAAGGCCAAAATAAAAGAATGGGGGGGCAAGGTTGCCAATTCTGTATCAAAAAACACCGACTATGTTGTTGCTGGTTCTGACCCTGGGTCAAAATATGATAACGCCATAAAATTGGGTGTAGAGGTGTTAACCGAACAACAATTTAAAGAGATTTTTTATTCTTGAAATAACAATAACCCTACAACTTAACATTCATATTCACAATACCTTTCTTTGCGTTAAACTCCTCTGATGTATAAATATGAACATAATCATCATCAATATTTTTTGCTTCTACTGTAATGTAATAGTTTCCTTTTTGAACCAAAGAAAAATAATGTCCATTTTCATCTGCGACCTTGTGGGCAACTTCTTTGTTAAGAGTTGCATTGTAAATACGAATTATAGCAAAAGGCAATGGATTACCACCATAGCTAATTCTACCTGATGAAGTCGGAGAAAAACCAAGTAACATTAAAATAGTCATAGCAACATACAGAGCAACGATGATAATATTTAATAAGACAGGGGATACAAACAAGAGTGTAATAGAAGAAATAAATCCAACCCAAAATAATATATTGATTATTGTTATCATGGAGCGATCATATTTAGAGAAAAACTTGAAAATTGTTTTACCCATAGATTGTTTTTCTTTCTCATTCCAATCTTCACCAGTTGGATCCATGGGGATGTTTTTTGTTATTACCTGGCCTTTTTCTTTTATGACAATGGTCTCACCAAAATAAAGGTCACTGTAAAGTACGTCACGTAATTTACCATTTAATGTTGTGGACGGGGAAATGAAATGAGTTTTTTGAGCTCTGATAATATATGTTCCAGGAGCTATAACAAAACTATATCTTCCGTCGGGGTCTGTGATTGCACTTGCGACCTCTTCCCCTAACTCATTATGTAGTGTGACATACGCAGGATCAAGCGGTTGTTTTGTCACGGAATTGTATACCGTTCCCCATGGGCGGTGTTTTTTTCGGAAACCTAGGAAGCTCATAAGAAGGCTCCACAGGCGAGGGATAAGTGTCGGCAGAGCCGAAACAGGACCAGTCACAGATAATATTTGAAGGGTTTTCTTTGTTGTTGGTGTGATTGTAATAAGTTTTATTTTTTGCTGTGTGTCATGTGTTTGGGTTTCTTCTGTTGTTGGTGTTTGTGGTAATTCAGAAACTGGGGTAATTTCAGTGGATTCAATTATGGTAGGTTCAGGAATTTCATGCACCTCTGTTGTGTTACCTGTTCCTGGGGTTCCATCTGTTTCTGTTAGCTCAGTCTCAACAGAAAGTATCTCTGGATCTTTTAGAACAACAACCTCATTACAGCCAACAATCTTGTTGGCTTGGTTTACTGTTGCTTTGTACCAATATCCAGTAGGATTATTCACACCAAGCCCCCATGGAGAAAGTACAGAAGATTGGAATTCACTTTGGAATTGCTGTATGGCTTCGTGTAGTTGCAAATTAACTATCTTGTCTTCATCTAATCCAGCACCTTGGTGAATATTCAAAAACTTTTTAACCTTTAATACTTCGTCTGGATTATTCTCTCCTGATTCTGGTTCATACAAATGAATATACCCAGTGAAATATGGACAGTATGGAGCCGTAAATATTTCTGTGGTTTCTGGTTCGGTTGGTGGTAATACAGGATCTGGGACAACCTTAATAGAAACAGAACAGTTGGACAAGCCGATCCCCCCTGAAACTTCCCCGATTATAGTAGTGGATTCTGTAAAAGTTTGTGAGCCAAAACCATCAGCTATAAAAGTACCTATGTTGTCGATGACAATCTTGTCACCATCTGTAAAAACCCAAGATATTACCGTTTCTTCACCAGGAGATATTGAAGATGGTTCTGCGGATAATGAACAAGATCTCGCTTTATTATCCTCTATCTCTTCGTATGGAAGAGGGTCCACAACATTAACGGTGGTACTACACTTTCTAGACCCCCACATATTAATAGTGTATAAATCATAGGTGGTAGTTTTATTTGGAGTTACCACCAGCTCTATAACACTGCTGGCAAAGATCATAAAAGGATTCTGCAAGCGCAATATATATGGATATCCCTCCCAGCCTGGTTCAAACAAAACTTTCCACCTTAACTTTAGTTTCTCACCGCGAGTAATGGTTTGTTCTGCTTCCAAGAATTCACAGCTAGGTGGAGGGAAGAAAGAGTCTGAATTGGTGGTTGGACAAACGCTTGTAGAAAAAGAACCATCTGAACCAACACCTGTACCATCTGCGTTGGTACCAAATGCACGGAAGTGGTAGAGAGTATTACAAACCAGAGAGGAGAGGGAGAGAGAGAAAGGCGAATCAGAATAGTAGAATATTTGAATTCTACTATTAGAAAAGTCACTAACAATAGCTTTCCCAACAGAATTAAAAGAAATATTAATTGGGGTATTAAGCTGTCCGTCCCCAGTTCCAGACGTTCCCCATTTTGTTACAAAAGTTCCAACAGAATCAAATTTTTGAATGCGGTCATTACCAAGATCAGCTACATAAACATAATCATATGAATCAACGTCTAGGCCATTTAAGCTGAAGAATTGTCCATCACCAGACCCGCTTGATCCCCATTTTGTTACAAAAACACCAGACGAATTAAATTTCTGTACCCTAGCCGCTCCGACATCGACAACATAAATATTGTCAGATGAATCTATTGCAATACCTCTTGTTCCTGTTGCTGTAAATTGCCCATCTCCGCTACCAGCTGATCCAAATTGACTAACGTATGCCCCAGCTGATGTGAATTTTTGAACGCGACTAATATCGCCAACATAAATATTGTCAGATGAATCCACGTCAATTCCCCACGGAGAAGAGAATTGCCCATCCCCAGTACCAGTCGTTCCCCATTGTGTGATATATGTTCCAGTGGAATCAAATTTCTGAACACGATCATTCCCATCATCGACAACATAAATATTGTCAGATGAATCCACTGCGATACTTTTTAGGTTATTGAATTGCCCATCCCCAGTACCAGTCGTTCCCCATTGTGTGATATATGTTCCAGTGGAATCAAATTTCTGAACACGATCAACTCCAGCATCAGAGACATAAATATTGTCAGATGAATCTACCACAATGTCAATTGGACTAGAAAATTGCCCATCCCCAGTACCAGATGAGCCAAATTGGGAAAAATATGAATACGAGAGTGTATATACTCCAGATTCAGATGTTGTAGAGCCGTACGCAATTGTTGTGCCGTATTCAAAACCACGCGCTGTGGTTGTTGTTCCACCGTCAAAATCAAGTGTTCCTGATAAGGTTGCCCCGGTTTCTGTCTCGGATGAAGATGTCCCCGTTGTTACCTGGGGGGCCACAGCATATATTGTTTGAGAGATAACAAAAAAAGTAAATAGAAAAAAAGTAACCTTGATTAGTTTCATTAATCTATTATATCACTTATAAATAAACAATTATATAGTTTTTAGTGTTAAAAATGCCAAGAATAATGTATAATCCCTCTATGCAAATCAGTGATATAGACAATTTGGCAATGCTGGCTCGGCTGGGAATTCCAGACGCTGAAAAAACTCAGTTTCTGAGTGATTTTGAGGCTATTGTCGGGTATGTCGATCAGATTCAATCAGTTAATGTTCCAGACGATATAAAACCACATTATATGATTACAAATGCCATGCGGGCTGACGAAAACCCACACGAGAGTGGGAAATATACCGAGGATATTTTGGCTGGAGCTCCAGACCGAGATGACAATTATTTCAAGGTACCCAAAGTGCTGTAGTGTCAGGGTCACCACCAAGGCTCCCCTTGATAAGGGGAGCTGTCGAGTGAAGCGAGACTGAGGGGATGAAAGATACATTTAATTTTTATGAAAATCGACATCAACAACATGACAATGGAAACGGCGCGCGATGGATTACGCGCCGGTGATTTTACATCTGTGGAATTGACTCAGGCATATTTGACTGATTTGCCAGAAAAAAACGCCGAGATGAATGCCTATCTCGAGATTTTTGATGACGCTATCGAACAGGCAAAAATAGCTGACCAGATGATTGCGTCTGGAGACGCAACAGATTTGACTGGGATTCCGATGGCAATCAAAGACAACATTTTAATCAAAGACCGCAAGGCCTCGGCCGCATCGAAAATTTTATCTAATTATGTTGCGACTTATGATTCAACGGTTGGAGCAAAATTGCGCGAGGCTGGTGCGGTTATTATTGGGCGAACAAACATGGATGAATTTGCTATGGGTTCGTCTACCGAAAATTCTGCGTTTGGACGAACCATGAACCCGATTGATACCCAACGTGTTCCTGGCGGAAGTTCGGGTGGGTCAGCTGCTGCTGTGGCGATGCATGGCGCTGTTTATGCGTTGGGGTCAGATACAGGTGGGTCAATCCGCCAACCAGCCAGTTTCTGTGGCTTGGTTGGTTTGTATCCAACCTATGGCGCAGTGTCACGTTATGGACTGATGGCAATGTCTAGCAGTTTAGATCAAATTGGACCTTTTACAAAAACAGTAGCTGACGCCGAAATCGTACATGATGCTATTGCTGGGTACGACCCAATGGACGCAACATCGGTACCTGAAAAAACGAGGAACGAAAACGAGCTAAAACAAATCGAACCCAAAAAGATTGGTGTTCCGCGCGCAATAATAAATCATCCGGGTGTATTGGACAGCGTACGCGCTGATTTTGAAAACTCTTTGAAAAAATTGGCTGACTTGGGATATGAAATTATCGACATTGAATTACCTAGCTATGAAATGGCTTTGCCGACTTATTATATTATTATGCCAGCCGAGGCATCGTCTAATCTATCGCGATACGACGGCACTCGGTTTGGTGTTCGGCAACCAGGCAAAGACTTGTTGGAAACATACATGAAATCACGCGGTGATGGATTTGGTGCCGAGGTTCGTCGTAGAATTATGCTGGGAACATATGTTTTATCTGCCGGTTATTACGATGCATATTACAACAAGGCAACCAGCGTGCGTGCATTGATTGCTGACGAATTCAAAAAAGCCTTTGAGATTGTCGACGCAATTGCAACACCAACTACTCCGACAGGAGCCTGGAAAGCTGGCGAGATGAGCGACCCCATTGCCATGTATGCCGCAGACTTGTTTACTGTGCCAGCGAACCTGGCTGGTATCCCTGCAATTTCTATTCCGTCAGGTGCAGACAATAATAATATGCCGTTGGGGTTACATTTGATGGCTTCTTATTGGGATGAAAAAACATTGTTCCACATAGGCAAGCAATTCCAAGGCAATAAATAAGCTATAATATACAGTATGCAAACTGGATCACCTATTCGATTTCTGAACCTGGAATATTTTTTTGGTTGGCTCTCTCAGTCTTGGGCTAATTTTATAGATGGCCTGGGGGGGTCATCATTTTCACCTGATGGATTTTTGCGAGTTATGGGAATATTGATTTCTTTGATTGTTGTTGGTTTTGTCGCCTTTGTTGCTTATTTGTATATACGCCGACGTGAACAAGAATCAGAACGCCAGGAACGTATTTCAAGCTATTTCATAACACACGAAGACACCGAACAGAAAACCAACGAGCGTTGGGAAATCATCGAGCGACATTTTCAATCATCTAACGAATCCGAATGGCGAATTGCCATTATCGAAGCCGATGCTATGCTGGATGAACTTTTTTTAACATTGGGGTATTCAGGGGCAAGCCTGGGGGAACGTATGAAATCCGCTAGCCCATCTGATTTTCCAAAAATACAGCAAGCTTGGGAAGCACATAAAATGCGTAATCGAATTGCTCACGAGGGTTTTAATTACAAGATTGAACATGCCGACGCCATGCGTGCCTGGAAATTGTATGAAAATGTGTTTGTAGATGGGGGTGTGATATAGCTTGTCATATGAGTTTTTTTCTGTTAATATAATCTTTACATCGCGGGGTGGAGTAAAGGTAACTCACAAGGCTCATAACCTTGGGATACTCGTTCGATTCGAGTCCCCGCAACAAGAATAGATAAGCCATCTACACGGGTGGCTTTTCTCTTGAAAAAGTCCCTAATTTATGCTATTTTAATAACACTTGGTTAACAATAAAATGTCGGGGTAGCTCAGCTGGTTAGAGCGCAGCACTCATAACGCTGAGGTCGCGAGTTCAAGTCTCGCCTCCGACACACTCGCCATGTTCTCGCCACTGTGCTAGAATGTGGCGCAATTGCAGTCGTAGCTCAACTGGTTAGAGCACCCGCCTGTCACGCGGGAGGTTGAGGGTTCGAGTCCCTTCGACTGCGCATAAAACGTTCAAACCCCATTCGCGAAAGCGAGGGGGTTTTTATTTATGTCGTAGAGGGGCGAGAAGGCCGGAGCCAAGCGTGAGTAAGCGAAGCGACGGAACGCAGGCGAGGCGGGGTCGCGAAATTTTCTGTAAGAAAATATTTGTGACCGAGTCCCTTCGACTGCGCAAAACAAAAACCTCTCAGATTCTTTCTGAGAGGTTTTTGTTTATTGCCGCCTGACGAAGGCAGGTCTCTGTCTCTTTTGCAAAAAATCTAAAAATCCAGTACACTTTGCCTAATAGGCCGTTGTAGCTCAGCCGGTAGAGCATTCCCATGGTAAGGGAAAGGTCAGCAGTTCGAATCTGCTCGACGGCTCCAATTTATGTCTAAAGAAAAAATCCAACAACAAATAACCGAAATCGAGACGCAGATGAATGCGTCGGATTTTTGGAATAACAAGACTTCCGCACAAGAAACGTTGGCGCAGTATCAGGAACTGAAAGACCAGCTCGAGGGGTTGGGCCGATATGACCGCAACGATGCTATTATGACAATTTTTGCCGGAGCCGGTGGTGATGACTCCGAGGATTTTGTACGCATGCTATTAGATATGTACACAAAATATATCGGCGATCAGGAGTGGCAGATTAATTATTTATCCGAGAGTCGGGTAGACCATGGCGGGTACCGTAATGTGTCATTTGAAATTATTGGAAAAAACCCGTCTGGAAGCCGGGCAGGTATCTATGGATCTTTGAAGCGGGAATCAGGTGTTCACCGTTTGGTGCGTCAGTCACCATTTAATTCAGCAGCAAAACGTCAAACCAGTTTTGCCATGGTCGAAGTTATCCCAAAACTTCCCGAACAAAACTTTACAGATTTTGAAATTGACCCCGATGATTTGGAAATTGGATTTTCAAAATCCAGTGGTCCCGGTGGGCAAAATGTAAACAAACGGGAAACTGCTGTTCGCATCACACATAAACCGACCGGCATAACTACACATGCCGATGATCAGCGAACTCAGGAGCGCAACCGTGATAGCGCGATGAATTTGTTGCGCGGTAAATTAATAAAATTACTCGAGGAGCAAAAAAAGGAAGAGACAAAAGATTTGTCAGGACTCAAAGACACCAGCAACGAGTGGGGAAATCAGATTCGAAGTTACGTAATGCACCCTTATCAAATGGTCAAAGACCACCGAACCAATGTCGAAACCAGCAATGTTAAAAAGGTGTTCGACGACGGAGATATCCAAGCTTTTATTGACGCCGAGCGAGAGTTATAGCCATGTGAATTGACCTGAGCCAGAATGCGGTATAATACTTTTATCATGATTCATTTCGAGAATGTGTCTAAACTATATGATGGCAAAGACGAGTCACTGAAAGATGTGACATTTTCTGTGGAAGCTGGAGAATTTGTTTCTCTTGTTGGACATTCTGGGGCTGGAAAAACAACAATAATGAAACTTATCACAGCCGAGGAACACCCAACAAACGGTGAAATATATTTTGACGAAGAACCCATTCATGATTTCAAGCGTTCATATATTCCAAAACATCGCCGACGTATTGGAACAATATTCCAAGACTTCCAATTGTTACCGCAAAAAACAGTTTACGAAAATGTCGCGTTTGCAATGGAGGTCGCAGGTAAAAGCGACAAAGAAATAAAATCAGATGTACCGTATGCTTTGGAATTGGTAAATCTGGGCGACAAAGAATTGCGGTTCCCACATCAGTTATCTGGCGGGGAAAAGCAACGTCTGGCAATCGCCAGAGCAATCATTAACCAGCCAGACGTAATTTTGGCGGACGAGCCAACAGGGAACTTGGATTCAGTTGCTAGTCATGATGTTGTGCAAATTCTTAAAAAAATCAACGAGTTGGGCACAACAATTATTGTTGCAACTCATGATTCAGAGGTGATCAAGTTATTACACAATCGAGTGATTACTTTGGAAAAAGGTGAAATTATTAGCGATAGCAAAAAATAATGTATGGCTTTTGGAACAGATTTACAACGAGTAATGCGGAGCGGATTGATAAATTTTTGGCGTAACGGCGTTGTGTCATTCGCTGCGGTGTTATCAATGACACTGGCGCTGACTGCGGTTGCGTTCGTATTATTTATGAGCGCCGTTTTGCAATTTTCAATAGACCAAATTCAGGAACGAGTAGACATAAATATTTTCTTTCTTCCCGAGGCACCAGAGTCATCAATTATCGCTTTGCAAAAACAAATCACCACTTATCCTGGTGTTGCAAAAATAGAATATGTTTCTCGCGACGAGGCTTTGGAATCATTCAAGGAACGATATGCTAATGATTTTCTAACCCTGCAAGCTTTGGATGAACTGGGTGAAAACCCATTGGGGGCAAGCTTGAATATCAAGGCAGACACTCCAGACCAATATGAAAATATCGCTCAGTATTTGCAAAGCGATGGAGGTCTGAATGTTTCTGATAGTTCTATAATCGAAAAAGTAAACTACAATCAAAACAAAAAAATCATTGACCGATTGACCGATGTTGTCGGTTCGGTGCGAGCCGTTGGGGTTATCATATCTGTGATACTGTCTTTGGTGGCGGTGCTCATTACGTTGAATACACTTCGTTTGGCAATATATGCCTCGCGCCAAGAAATACACGTCATGCGACTTGTGGGAGCAACAAATTCATATATCCGAGGTCCGTTTATGGTCGAGGGAATGTTGTATGGTATCGCATCCGCGATTGTCACGGCTGTTATCTTGTATCCTATAACGTATGTTATTTCCCAACAAACGACTACATTTTTTGGAGGGCTTTCGCTGTTCAATTATTACTTGTCTAACTTTGCGCAGATGATAATTTTGTTACTAGTAGTTGGGAGCGTCATGGGTGTCATATCCAGTACGATTGCAGTCAGAGCATATCTAAAAAAATAATTATATGAGCGATAAGCCAAAAACTAAATATATTTTTGTTGTTGGTGGAGTCATCAGTGGGGTCGGCAAAGGAGTCACCAGCTCGTCAATCGCTCGCATCCTTCAGGACCGCGGATATCGAACAACCGCCGTAAAAATCGACCCCTACGTAAATATCGACGCAGGAACCATGAACCCCACCGAACACGGTGAGGTTTTTGTTTTGGATGATGGATATGAAACAGATCAAGACATAGGGAATTACGAGCGATTTTTGAATACAAATTTATCCAGTGATAATTACATGACAACAGGTCGCGTTTATCAGTCTGTAATAGAACGTGAGCGTAATTTGGAATATGGCGGGAAATGCGTGCAGGTTGTTCCGCATGTTCCAATGGAAGTTGTAGAGCGAATAAAAAAAGCTGGAAATGATTATAATGCCGAAGTCGTTATGATCGAGATTGGCGGGACTATTGGTGAATACGAAAATATTTTATTCCTAGAGGCTGCGCGCATGATGAAGATTGAAAATCCAGGAGACGTTATGTTTGTAATGGTTTCTTTTTTGCCAGCACCACAGTCTGTAGGAGAAATGAAAACAAAACCAACACAACACGCGGTGCGAACCATGCGTGAATCAGGGGTTTCCCCTGATATGATTATTGCGCGTAGCTCTGAACCTATGGATGAAAAACGTCGTGAGAAAATTGCTTTTTTCTGTGGTGTCCCAGAAGATCATGTGATACCTGCCCCTGATGCCAAAAGTATTTACAC
>Ga0224506_10000911_pt1 | contig 22446 bp, 22 predicted proteins | sample SF_Jan12_sed_USG_2_FD_169108 | JGI IMG/M metagenome (GOLD analysis project Ga0224506, IMG submission 169108) | Sediment microbial communities from San Francisco Bay, California, United States - SF_Jan12_sed_USGS_8_1 | ecosystem: Environmental > Aquatic > Marine > Sediment | place: USA... | reverse complement strand
TTGCCTAGCCCACTGAAGCTTCCCCGTGGGTGTAAATTCCATACTCGCTGCCCCTCTGCCACAGACAAATGCAAAACACAGGCCCCTATGACTGTTTCGCTGAACCAGAATCATCAGGTTTCATGCCATGAGTTATCTGGAGCCTGAGATGCAGGATAATGGTGTAGTGATCTTGGATGGTGATCCATATGAACGTGGATTCGGGCAAAAAAATCAGCGTCTGACCAAGTCTGTAGAAGCCGCTATAGCAGCCCGTCTGGATAAGCTGGAGCTCAACGCCTATGCCCGAGACTTTTTGAAACAACAGTGGGATATTGCACAACTGATGTTTGAAGATCAGGTTGCAGAGATTAACGGGATTGCTGATGCCTATAATATGGCTCCCGAACGCATATTTAGTTATTTAAACGCTACCATTATTGAAGAAGCATACCCAACGGCCATTGTTCAGGATGGCTGTTCGGTTTGGGCAATATCACAGACAAGCAAAGGCCCAATTGTTTGTAAAAACAGGGATTACCGGGGCGAACATAAAAATGTGCAAGCAGCATTTATACACAGACACCCAGATATACCGGGTGGCGAATACTTTACCATCGGCAGTTATGGCAGTCCTGGTGGATTTTCAAGCGGAATAAATGCTGCTGGAGTGGCCATTGCTGACACTCAAATCCCGACAACAGACCATGGTGTGGGCATTATCCGCTATCTGCTGATTAATAAGTTATTATGTGAAGCTAATTCTACTATGGAAGCAATTAATCTGATTAATTCGTTGCCCCAGGCAGGAGGTGGCAGCCTGACCATTTGCGATCCGAGTGGTGATGTTGCAATTGTTGAAATTGGACACATAGCAACGCAAATCGAACGAAGTAATCATGGCTATAATTTCAGAACCAACCATTTTTTATCAAGCCAACTAAAATCTAGCTATTTCAACAATAAAAATGACAAAATTAGAAATACATCTACTGGTAGGCTAAGTCGAATGGCAGCTGATCTAGATGATTTTGACATTCTCAATCCAATAACTGAATCCCAAAAGCTACTGTCCAGTCATGATAATGACACCCATAGCGGTTTATGTTCTCATGGCAATGAGGGAAGTACTTTGTCCGGAGCTATTTATCTTTGTGCAAAAAGAGAAGTAATTTACAGCAATAGCAATCCGTGTCAGGATAGATGGAATCACATAAAACTTAATACGTTCGACTAAAGAGTGATCCTATGAGCTATAGCAATGAACTGATCGGTGAACACGAATCAATTGTGAAGCTAAGAAAACTCATTGATAAAGTTGCTTTCAGCTCAACAAAAACCGTACTAATCTATGGTGAAACAGGAACTGGTAAAGGATTAGTCTCGCGAATTATCCACAATAAATCTGATCGCCAGTCCCGGAATTTTGTAGATATAAATTGTGCAGCAATACCTCCGCACTTATTAGAATCAGAATTGTTTGGATTTGAAAAAGGTGCATTTACCGGCGCCACTACCAGAAAAGTGGGCCTTCTGGAAAGTGCCCACCAGGGCACATTATTTCTGGACGAAATAAGAGAGCTGGATCTGGTCCTTCAGGCAAAATTGCTAAGTATTCTGGATACACAGCAATACCGGAGGGTTGGCTCGGTTGATGCCACTTCTGTTGATGTCAGAATAATTGCTGCAACTAACAGAATTCTATACCGAGAGGTTCAGGAGCATCGCTTCCGTGAAGATCTGTATTTCAGACTACAGGTAGTTTCCCTGAATATTCCTCCACTCAGAGAGCGGGGAGACGATTGCTTTCTACTTATTGAAAATCTGCTGGAGAATTTCAGAAAGAAGTACGATAAGAAAGTATCCGGGTGGGAGCCTGCCATTGAAGATATTTTCAGACATTACTATTGGCCTGGGAATGTTCGTGAGCTTGAAAACCTGGTTGAACGAATCTTTATTCTGGAAGACGACAACAAAATATTAGTTGACCACATTCCAGACAGAATTCTTCGAGAAGTTGAAAGCTCAAGTGGTTATTACAACTACGCAGAGCCTGTTTCTGAAAATTTCGGGCAGCTTATTAAAGATAACCTTAGCGGAGCTGCACCAGAAAACCTGAACTTTCATGATGCAACAGCAGAACTTCACACACGTCTGATAAAGCTGGCTCTGAAAGACAAGAATAACAATATACCTCTAGCAGCAAGTAGCCTCGGTATGACCCGCCACTCCCTCCGCCATCATATGAATAAACTTGGCATTAACTGAATATTCTGACTGTTTCGCTTATTTATTTGCATGCTCTGTTTAAGCAGTATGAAAACTGGTCGATATCAACATTTTTTAATACATTTAGTGGTGCGTTAAAAACACGCGTCTCTGCGTGAATAACACCGTTCAGCTATTTTTTGTCAGTTTCAATTAATTTGAAAGCTCCATAACCTATTGAAATATAAGATAAATAAATAATACAACGCTTTGGCACACATCATGCTAAATAGATAGGCAACGAGATGAACACACACGCTAGATGTTAATGAATAGGATAAGTTGATGACTACACTAAAGATAATATGTCCCAATGGCCACCTTGGTTTTGCTCCTTTGAAAGTGCCCAGCTTTAATATTGGCGTGGAAAGCTCGCCAAATTATATTGCAGCAGATTCAGGAAGTGATGATGTTGGGCCCGTTCCTCTGGGAACAGACACCTCCACCAGTCCTAAATCATGGCAAAAACATGATCTGGAGCAAATGCTTCTGGCATCCCGGAAGCTTGGTGTACCTATGATCATAGGAAGTGCCGGAGACACTGGAACAAACAGCCGGGTTGATCTTTACGTTGAAATGATAAAAGAAATAGCGATCAAACATAAACTCAATGAGTTTAAAATCGGTTATTTCTATTCGGAAATTAGTAAAGATTTTATCCGTAATAAGATCGAGTCAGGTGATGCCATCCTTGGCCTTGATCAACGTGAAAACCTTACATTGGAGCAGCTAGATAGGACTGAACGCATCGTAGCGATGGCGGGAGTACACCCCTTTATTAAATTATTAGAGGAAGGTGCCGACGTAATTATTGGAGGGCGATCGAGCGATAGCGCTATTTTCGCGGCCGCTGCATTACATGAAGGTTATCCGGAAAATCATGCTTACTATCTCGGAAAGGTCATGGAGTGCGCGTCATTCTGTGCTGAGCCCTATGGTGGAAAAGAAACTATCCTGGGTGAAATATCCCAAAACGACGTTCTCGTGACTGCTATGCATCCAGAACAAAGATGCACCGTTGCGTCTGTTGCTGGTCATGCCATGTACGAAAGGTCAAATCCGTACTTTGAGTTGGTCGCCGGAGGAACGTTGGATATGACGCACTGCGAGTACGAGCAGGTATCAGAAAAGACAACCAGAATAACGGGCTCAACGTTCAAGACCGCAAGTGACTTCAGAGTGAAACTTGAAGGTGCAGCCAAGATAGGTGAGCGATTTATTGGGATGGCTGGTGTCCGTGATCCCTATACTATCGAACATATTGATAAAGTAATTCAGTGGGCCAAAACACAGGTTGAAGATCAATTTGGTACCGAAGGTTACGAAGTTCATTACTCTGTATTTGGTCGAAATGGCATAATGGGTGATCTGGAACCGATTAAACACACCAAGTCACATGAGCTTTGCGTTGTCGTACAGGGGGTTGCTCCAACAAAAGAAATGGCAGAAGAGCTAACCATGATCGCAACACGACAATTGTTTTATGCCAGATTGCCAGAAGTTAAAGGTACCGCTGGAAGCGTTTCTTTCATCATTGATGAAGTTCTCGAGGCTAGCCCGGCATTCGAATGGTCATTAAATCACACAATGTCGATAGAAAACGGCCTGGAAGTCTTTCCGACACATATGACAACAGCGGGCAAGTAACCTGTTATTAAACACATTTAACGTCTTTTGAATCCAGAAATCAGACATGCAGAGAATTTATTATGACTACACACAAGCTGGTGGACTTAGCAAAAACGATCAGAAGTAAGAATGCAGGAACGGATAAAATTACATTTGATATCATTTTTCGTAACAGCAATGAATATGAACTGGTAAAGAAAAGCAAAGCAATCACGAAAGAAACTATGGCTAAGTTATACGCCATACCAATATCCCGTATTTCGGATTTTGTGGAATATGATCCAGCCTATGCTATCAAGTTTACAATTTACCGCAATCGTCCAAGCGGAAGTGCTGGAGACGCTGATATATTCGGTGCCCAACAATATGCACCGTTAATGGATATTGAAATCCAAGTATAAGTTATTAGCAGATACGGGCCTCTTTGTTTGAGATGCAATAGGCCCATATTGGAATCTATGTTTGAGTGTGGCATTCAAAAATACCTGTCAAAAACGAAGATATGAATGCCAAATATTGAAAGCCTTCCAGGTCAAATATTGAAAAGCTGTTAGTCCCAAGTGAACGTTAATCACTACACATAAGCAAGACACCTGGCTATTGGTCACTGTTAGTTATGCCCATAAGTTTCTTCTCTGGTGCGTGGTTTTTTCCTGGTAATCAGAAACTAGATCTGCTCGTTACTACGGAATATCAGTTCAACAACGCCCACTTACTGCTATACGCGGGTAGAAGCTTACTTGCCTGAATGGACATAGGTACCTAGATTCTGTAGGGAACAACAATCTGTGCGAACGAATGGAATCATGCATAGGCACCGAAAATAGACGATTCGCCGGGGGAACCGGTTCCATTCACTAAGAAAGAGGGGGGCAAGTCAGAGGCAATATCTCAGAAGAACCCTTTCCACTAACTACGTAAATTTATAGTGTTAGATAGTGATCAATAATTTTCTGGTATTTCCCCGATCTTTTAACTGTATTAATCCTTTATTAGACTCATCACAAACCAGTTTTTCTGTAATCAGGTTTTGGGAATATCCTGAATACATCTGCAGGTTTATGTTTAAGGCCCTTAAACCAGGTTGCGGCGGTATATTCCTCCCCCGAGATATAGCCTTGCATTTTGATATACAACGAAAGATCGATCCTCCAAGTCTGAAATATGGTTTATTTCCAGTTGTGTTTCCTTTAGGCAAACTACAATATTCTCGAATGATATATGTGAGTCTGAATAAAAAAATGTCCGAGTTGCCTGACTTCTGGTTAACGGTCGTTGTCGAATCGACTAATTTGGCTTTTATGAGATTACTATTTACCGAAGGTACTGACTATTCATTGACGGATGTGCTGTTACTAAAAATGAGAGTCAATAGTCTTATAACTACTTAGGTAATTCGTTTTCAACTTCCGGGTGTTTGTGAATTAGAGCAGATCGAAACCGTTGCCTTGTTTCAGAGCCTTTAGTCAACGTCAGATAATAGAATTCAGAGACATCCAGATTAAACTTGTCTGCAAGTTGTTGTGCATCGAGTAACTGGGTCGTGGCAGACTGGTCTTCTATTTCAATTCTGTCAGGTATAGAAAAGGCTTCACCATCCATAAACCGTTTCAACAGATGGTGATATTCGCTCTCAAAAACAGGCAAAACATCTTTTTCCTGGCTGTTTTGAATTTTCCATAAACCCGTATTACAAACCGCATGATAGATAATAGCATGGCTCCAGGGGAAGGTTTTTGGATCTTGTCGACACCGACAGGCCTCAGTGTAGGCTAATCGAGTAGACGGCAAGCCGAGTTCCTGAGGATCCGGTTTTAATAGAATGACAAATTCGGAAATAGCAGGAGGCCATGGATGTTTTAATTTGCAGGCATGAAGTGCTTTGGCTAGTTGAGATTCTGAATAGCCCTTTATGCAGTAACCCCATTCACGCTTGGCTATGTTTAATGACGATCCATCTCCATAAGTACTTTCGAAGCGATGTCCGTATGCTGCTTTAAACCTGGCAAAAACCATGTTGACCATAAGCTTGGTATGATCATCCAGGGGTTGGGACTCACCAGTTTGTGTCGTGGATATCCATGATTTTTCGTCGGACTTCATCACGTTGTTCCTGTCGTTGTGTTACGCGAGATTGCATGTTTGTTCCCTGGCTGGATAGCATAGTCCAACCACGAATGACCCATTGTATAAAGCGACTGTTCCAGTCTGCAGCCTCTGTACCCTGTTCCAAATGTTTGCCGATAAAATTGCCCAATTGTTCGTAAGCAAATTCTGTAGGAATATTTTCGGAAGCTAATCTGGGAATGAGTAAATTAGTGTCAGGGATCCACTGAGGTGTAATGCAAGTTTTAATGGCTTGTCGTGATTGGAATTGCTGGCTTTTTTCAATCATAAATGTTGGTAAGTCGCCGTGATACTGATTTCGCTGGCGAGCCGGATTCATTTGTTGTGTATTCCGTGCAACAGGGTCTTGATAACTAACGTTTGATGCGTCAATTTTCATATTAGGAGTTGGCTGTGAGTTCAGTCTGGCAGATCGTTCCGAACCAGGGTGGAATGCATTATTCGGGACTAATCTTATCAGGAATTGACCATTTTGGTTGTATTGTCGTTGAACAATTTTCAATGATTCGAGGTTTTTAAACACTTCGTTAATTTTCGTCATATTCCAAAAAGGTATCAATTCAGGCCATCGTTCGGGTGCGAGATAAAACCAGTCAGCATTTTCAAGTTGTTTTACAGGGCAAACGTGAGACAGCTCAAATACAAGCTGTGCAAGTACCGCTTCTTCCAAACCAATCTGAGCAGCTAATGAAGGTGACACGTTAAGTAATTTTTCGCCAAAGTGAATGTTCATAAGAAATCCTTGAGTTGCCGTAGTATTCTATAGGACAGTCAGTCATATATCATTAGCAAAGGCTGTGGATAACTTGTGTGTACACTGTCAGTATTGTGTTATTTTCTAAAATGGCATGGTTTTAAGCGGTTTTAATTTAAAATTGCTGGAGTTAATAATAAAATTTAACCCAACTGGACAATAGATGAGTACAATTGATCTACACGTAAAACTGTCTATATGAATCCCTTTGCACGAAAGTCATTTGGTTCATATGCGGCGTTAACATAGAGTTCAGTCTGTTATTTACTCCTGTAGGCTCTTGACTTGTGCACATTCTTGCCTTGTCTATCAGCAAAATTTTCATCGGTGTGAAGATTGCTCTATATTAAAATTATAGTTATCTGTATTTGGTAGAAAAACTCGTTATGGAAGTATTGTCAGTATTAAACCTAAAGAAACATTTTAAGGATGTTGTAGCCGTTAAGGAAGTGAGCTTCTCCGTGCAAAAAGGCACCTGTTTTGGATTATTAGGTCCTAATGGCGCGGGTAAAACAACAACTATTGAAATGATGGAAGGAATACTAAAGCCTACCGCTGGAACAGTGAGTTTTTTCGGGTCTCCCGCGACCAAATTAGTTTACAAAGAAGTGGGTATTCAGTTTCAAAATACGGCATTGCCAGACTACTTAAGCGTTAAAGAAACATTGGAGCTATTCGCTTCTTTTTATGATCACAGTCTGGACATTCACCATTTAACTTCCTTGTGTAGTCTTGAAGATTTTAGTAATCGAGATGTAAAGAAGTTATCTGGTGGTCAACGGCAGCGACTATTGCTTGCCTTGGCGTTGGTGAATGATCCAAAAATAATATTTCTGGATGAACCAACAACGGGTTTGGATCCCCAGGCTAGAAGGAACTTTTGGGATCTAATCCAGAACATAAAAAAACAGGGGAAGACCATTATTCTAACCACACATTATATGGATGAAGCACAGATCCTTTGTGATGATATCGTGGTGATGGATTCAGGTGAAATTGTTGCGCAGGGAAAGCCGGATCAATTACTTGCTGATCACTTTGATGGTGCCCTGGTCAGGTTACCTGTTTTGGATATACCAAAAGATTTTCCGCTTTCTGACAATATGATATTAAATAATGGATATTTGGAAATTAAAACCCATGAAGTTAATCAAACTTTGAATCTGCTTATGGATTACCAGTTTACACTTTCCGGATTACAGGTTAAGACACCGAATCTTGAAGATTTATTTATTAAGCTAACCGGTCATGATTTAAGAAGTTAAATACTTTGTTATTTGTATTTTCCTCAGAAACCTTTTTAATTGAACAACCACCTTTATATAGAAATAATCTATGTTGAAACGATTTTTAGCAGTATTTTTCGCAAGAAACCGAGAGTTTTATCGAGATCGAAGTTCATTTACTTGGAATTTATTTTTTCCCTTCTTATTGATTTTTGGGTTCTCATTTATTTTTGGAAGTGGCCAGGCCATGTTCAAGGTTGGGGTGCTGGGTGAGCACGATGGTTATATTTCCAAACCGCAATTATTTGAAACGCGTCATATTCAATTTGTACCCTATACCGATGAAGCGCTCGCTATAAAAAAACTGCAACGTCACCAAATAGATCTGTTACTGCAGCTCGACTCCAGGACATATTGGGTAAACCGCAGCTCGGCCAATGGCTATGTTGTTGAACAGTTATTAGTGGCTAAAGATGAGGACTTCAGGCGCACTGTAGTGGATGGCGAGCAAGTCAGATATGTCGACTGGGTACTTCCGGGAATATTGGGCATGAATATCATGTTTGCCTGTTTATTCGGTGTTGGTTATAACATTGTTCGTTATCGAAAAAATGGTGTTTTAAAACGTTTTAAGGCCACGCCTTTAGGTGCCATTGAGTTTTTAGCAGCGCAGATGCTTTCGCGTTGGATAATTGTGATGGTCATTTGCATCATAATATTTTTTGGCTGTCACTGGATGCTGGATACTCTGATGTTAGGCAGTTATTCCGCTTTCTTTGGTGTGCTGGCTTTGGGTATTTTTACCATGATCACATTGGGGTTGGTTATTGCATCACGGTCGCGAAGTGAAGAACTAACAGGTGGGTTATTAAATTTTGCATCCTGGCCAATGATGGGTTTATCTGGTGTATGGTTTTCGATGGAGGGGGCTCCTCTGTGGTTGAAACAATTCGCTCAGATTCTACCTTTGACTCATATTATCGAGGCTACACGGGCTATTGCTGTTGAAGGCGAGGCACTGGCAACCCAGATGGATCATGTGGTTATACTGATACTGATGACCGCTGTGTTATTGATCCTGGGTGCCGCACTCTTTAGTTGGGATGCAGACGGAAGATAATCGAGGCTAGTCTTTATGATGGCTCGGTCGGTTTTGTCTGGCCTCCCATGCGTCGAGCGCATGTTCTGTTAGCGTCGCGCCGTAGCTAATAAGCATCTCTGAACGATAGTAATCAAACATATTGGCTAGATCCCTGGGAACCTCTATCAGCACATCTGGTCTATAAGATGCCATCTTCGAATGTGCAATAGTATTTTGCATGATATCGATACTGCGTGTCATCATATCCATCAGGTTTAATCGTTCTGGTGAGGCAAAAAAATGATTGCCTTTCTCAGATCCAAATCGATCAACAAACTTACTGATCCTGTTATGCCATCTTGAGTCTACGATGTTTTCTTCTTTTTCGATGCCTCTATCCAGTATTACTTCTCTCGGTGTCCTTGTCCGGGCATTAAGGTTTACCGCTACAATGAGATCTGTATTGTCTCCAGCAGTAGGTGCTATAGGCACAGGGTTAAGTAGTCCTCCGTCCACTAGGTTCATAGATTGGTATATGTGCGGAGTAAATACTGTGGGTACAGAAATGGATGCGCGGATGGCTTCAAATAAAGAGCCTTCAGAAAACCAGATTTCTTTTTCTCTATCAATATCAGAGGCGACAGCCGTATATTTAATAGGCAAATCTTCAATTTGATAATCTCCAACGATAGCGAGCAATTGGTCAATAACGCGTTCACCTTTAAAAATACCAGATCGGTCAAAAGAAAAATCGAGTAATTTAAATACAGACGTTTTATCAAGACCTCTTAGCCAGCGCTTATAGAGCCCTATTTTTCCAGTGGCATAAATGCCGCCCACCAGAGCACCGATAGAGCAACCGGAAATGGACTCAATTTGGTAGCCTCTTGCGACTAATACTTCAATCACGCCAATATGTGCCAGGCCGCGAGCGGACCCGCTCCCTAAAACTAATGATACTTTTTTTGGAATATTGCTCACAGTTTTGCTTCTCTGAAACGGTTGATGAGATCAGCAGATGAACTATCGAATTCATCGGTCATGCCTGTTTTAATTGCATCAAAAACGGAATTCCCCAGAACTTTACCCAGTTCAACACCCCATTGGTCGAAGCTGTTTACATCCCAGATGACACCCTGAACAAAAATTTTATGCTCGTACATGGCAATTAAGGCACCAACAATTTCTGGCGTTCCCTTGTCAAATAAAATGCTATTGCAAGGCTTGTTGCCTGGAATGACCTTATGGGGAGCAAGAGAGGCTGCTTCTTTAGGATCCATACCCTTGGCCAAAAGTTCTTTTAAAATGGTTGGTTCGTCCTTTCCTTCCAGCATGGCCTGTTGCTGCCCCAGGTAATTGGCAAAGAGCCAGTCATGGTGGTCATAAACCGGATTATGGCTTTGTAATGGCATGATGAAATCACAGGGAATCAGTTTGGTGCCCTGATGTATTAGCTGGTGATAGGCATGTTGGCCATTTGTACCAGTGCCTCCCCAAATAATAGGTCCAGTTTGGTAGTTCAGAGGTTGACCATCATGTGATACCTGTTTGCCATTTGATTCCATATCGACCTGTTGAAGGTGATTTGGCAGTTCCTTCAGGTATTCGTCATACACTAAAACGGCATGAGAGTCGGCGTCCATGAAATTGTGATACCAGATGCCCAGGATTGCTAAAATAACGGGCAAGTTGTATTCAAAATCTGTGGTGCGAAAGTGCTGATCCATGTCATTTGCTCCCGCAAGCACACGACTAAAGGTATCGAACCCTAGAACCAGTGCCTGAGGAAGTCCTATAGCAGACCACAGGCTATATCGTCCACCAACCCAATCCCATATTGGAAACATGTTTTCAGGAGAGATGCCAAACTCAGTTGCTGCGACTATATTAGTCGATACGGCAATAAAATGATGCTGAATTTTATCTTCGGTGGCTCCACTATTCAAAAACCATTCTCTGGCTGCCTGTGCATTTTTTAGCGTTTCGAGTGTACTAAAAGACTTGGAGCAAATGACAAATAAAGTGGTCTCAGGGTCCAGGTTAGCACAGGTCTGAGTAAAGTCAGTACCATCAATATTGGCTAAATACTTTAGATCGTAACCAGTTTTCCAGTAGGGCTTGAGCGCATCAGAAACTAACTTCGGGCCTAAAAATGAACCGCCAATGCCAATATTGACGATTGTTCTAAGCGGTTTCCCTGTATGGCCAGAAAATTCTCCAGACTGAACTTTTTCACAGAACTGCTCCATTCTACCTAGTGTCTCCCGAATCTCCGGGATGACGTCCTGGCCGTCAACAATAATGGATTCTGAGCCTTGAGAGCGTAAAGCCGTATGCAGGACTGGCCGTTTCTCTGTGCTGTTCAGTTCTTTGCCTGTGAACATGGCTTCAATGGCAGCAGAAAGATTACTTTCGTTTGCCAGTTCAATCAAAGACTGCATAACGTCATCATTGATTCTGTTTTTCGAGTAATCCAGAAAAATACCGGCAGCGTCTAACTGGTATTTTTTATGGCGCTGTCCATCGCTTTCAAACATAGATTTAATCGATATTGTGGACAACTCGCCAGATAAATTACGAAGCGTACTTGAAACCTTGTGATTGAAAATTGGCATTGTATAGCTCCTGGTGGCGACAAATATTATTTGTTGAGGTGAAAGTGTAAGTTGTCTATTAATCGAGCCTTACCTAGATAAGCTGCAGCAAGAATAACTAATTCTGTATCTAACTCAGTAGCAGGTTCCAGATCTATTTGCCGGCAAATGGCGAAATAGTCAGGTGTAAGACCTTCTGCAACTAATTTTTCTTTTGCTTCTCTAATCAGTTCATGAGTTGGTTTTAATGCAGCTTCAAAAGCTGATTTTGTTTCCTGAAGTATACGATATAGTGAAGGTGCTATTTTGAGCTCTTCTGCGGTCAAATAACCATTTCTAGAGCTGTGCGCCAGCCCACTTTTAGCACGGCCTGTTTCGACACCAATAATTTTTGTGGGTATGAACAGATCCAATGCCATTGTTTTCAAAATGGTAAATTGCTGGAAATCTTTTAAACCAAAAATAGCGAATTCAGGTTGTGTCAGATTAAGCAGCTTTAAAACAACGGTAGTTACCCCATTAAAATGCCCGGGTCGGGTTGCTCCGCAGTGCAACATTGACATGTGTTCGACAATAATCCGGGTTAAATCCGGCTGTGGATACATGTCTTGTGCATTGGGAAGAAAGAGTAGATCACAACTGTGGCTATCCAGTTTGTTCATGTCTTCCTGAAGCGTGCGGGGGTAGGCATCCAAGTCTTCATTTTCACCGAACTGGGTCGGGTTAACAAAAATAGAACAGATAACGATATCGGCTATTTTTCTGGCATGGTCAATGAGCGACATATGTCCGGCGTGTAAATTACCCATGGTAGGAACAAATGCGATGGACTTACCCTGTGATTTTACGTTGGTTACCCAGCGTTGAAATTCTGAAATATCATGGATATTAATCATTATAAGTAACAATGCTCCTCGGCCGGATAATTTTTAGCTTTCACTTCGGAAACAAACAATTTGACGGCTTCAGCGGGATGGTTGGTCTCTGCCATAAAGTTTCTGACGAACTTTGCATTATGATCGGGGTTTAGTCCTAGCATGTCATAACAGACTAATACCTGGCCATCGGTATCAACACCAGCCCCTATGCCTATGACCGGTATATTGACCTGTGCGGTCAATTTCTTTGCTAAAGCAGCAGGTACGCATTCAAGCAGCAGGAAGTCTGCACCGGCATCTTCCAGTGCTTTTGCATCATTCAGCAAAGCTTGTGCCGCATCTTCGTCCCGGCCCTGTACGAGATAACCACCGAACTTATTCACTGACTGAGGTGTTAAACCCATATGAATACAGGTGGGTACACCGTTTCTGGATAGTTCTCTAACGGTGTCACATAGCCAGGCCCCGCCTTCCAGCTTGACCATTTCTGCTCCCGCTCGCATAAGAATACCCGCATTAGTAAGCGCATCCTGAATAGAATGGTACGACATAAAAGGCATATCGGAAATGATTAGAGCCGTCGAGTTTCCCTTGGCTACAGCATGGGTATGATAGGCAATGTTATCAACTGTTACGGGTAGCGTGCTGGACAAGCCTTGAATCGTCATTCCTAAAGAGTCTCCAACCAATAGGGTATCAACTCCACAAGCATTGAACAGACGAGTAAAAGTATAATCGTAGGCTGTGAGGCAAGTGAATTTCTCCCCTTCTGTGGCCATTTTTTTTATTGAGTTTAAACTCTGTTTTTTCATACGTTGATACCTGGAAGGAATAGATCGGTTATTGTTCACTGTCTGTATCTATGAAGTCAATTGTGGCTTACAAATGCAGTAATATTCAATGTAACAAAGTTTAGCAGGCGCATTGTAGCTTAATCTACAATCTCTGAAATCAAAGAAAGATCTGTATTGTTAATCCAGTGTTGTAGCCCTTCTCCTTTAATCCGAGTATAGGGTGCGATTTGTTGTAATGGTAATAATACGAAGTTCCGTTCAGTAATTCCTGTGTGCGGGATTTTCAGGTGCGCTGTGTCCAGGATGATGTCTTCATAAGTTAATATGTCGAGATCAATTGTTCTGGGACCCCAATGTCGGTCTTTAGTTCGATGCTGTTTCTTTTCGATGGATTGCAGTGCATTTAATAGATGGTCTGGCGATAGGGACGTTTTAATCTGAACGACGGCATTTAAAAAATCTGGTTGATCCTGGGGACCCATTGGCTTGGAACACCACACTCCTGAAGTTTTACAAACCTTGATTTCGTCATGTAGATTCAAGTGACGTATTGCAGCAATGATTTGTTGTGCCGGGTTGTCGAGATTACTTCCTAAACCGACACAGGCCTTATTATATTGTTTCATCAATTCAGGTCGTCTGCCGGGGACGCCGGGTTCTTCCGCTCATTTTTTTTCGGCTGGCTTGTAATAATTTTTCTTTTGCAGTGGGATCTGCTGTTTGGAAATTTGTCCACCAGTCACCAAGACCATGGGTGTCTTCACCTGCCTGTTCACGTAGTAACAAAAAATCATAACCGGCACGGAATCGTGATTGCTCTATCAAGCTATAAGCTTTTTGAGGGGTCCTGTTGTTCAGACGCCATTGTAGATCCCATATCTCTTTAATGGGTAACGAGAATCGTTTTGGGATTGCCGTATACTTTACTTGATCAGCCAAGGTGATTTGTGCCGCTTTTTGTGATGCGGGTGCGGAAGGCACTCCTTTTGAGATCAGTAATACTTTTTGACGATTAAATTCGGGCCATAATAACGCGGCAAATAAAAATGCAGGAGTTATGGATTTTTCTTGCCGGATTCGGTCATCTGTATTGCCTAGCGCTTGCTGTATGAAATTAAGATCGTCGCTATGCTCCGGCAGCATAATATTCTTTAACGATGGAAAAAGAGGGGCCACTAGTCCTAGTTCTGCGAGTTTGCTAAACGTTTTGTTGGCTTGTCCACTCAGCAATAACTTGAGTGATTCATCAAACAATCGTGCTGATGAAATATTCGTCAGTAAAAAAGCCAGATCTTTAATGGGTTCCAGGGTCTTTTCTTCAATTCTGAAGTCCAGTTTGGCGGCAAATCTTGCAGCACGCAGCATACGAACTGGATCTTCTCGATATCTCTGTTCCGCATCGCCAATTATTCTCAGGGTTTTAGTTTCTATATCTTTAATGCCTTGAGAAACCGTTTTGATTGAGAAGTCGGCAATGTCATAGTAGAACGCATTAACCGTAAAATCTCTTCGGCTCAGGTCATCTTCCAGGGTTCCGTAGACATTGTCACGTACCAACATGCCATGATCGTTGGCTTTTGCTGTTGACTGGTTTGAATGTTCTGAGTCATGCGAGGCACGAAAGGTCGCCACTTCAATAGTATCTCGACCGAAATTGACATGGACAATTTTGAAACGCCTTCCAATAGCCCTGGAGTTGCCAAATAGGCTGCGAACCTGTTCCGGCGTTGCATTGGTAGCAACGTCAAAATCTTTAGGTTGCAAGCCAAGAAGTATATCTCGAACACAGCCGCCGACCAACAGAGCCTGGTAACCCGAATTTTTTAAACGATAGAGCACTTTGATCGCGTTAGGGTTAATCTGTTTGCGCGAGATAGAATGCTGATCCCTGGGAATCGTCGAAAGGGATAGAGGTTTTGATTTTCGACGAAATTTATTTATAAATTTATGTATCAAGGTTTAACTCATTTCTATGATCAATGTAATAGTTGGTGGAGTTTACATCAGATAATAGTCAAATCCCAGATATGACAAAACCGGCTTTCGCCGGCTTCTTTAATAGTGTCGTACTTTTTTTACCGCTTATTGTTCTTATTTTATACGGCTTATCTGGGTTCCTTGTTATTATTTTTAGGCGGAACCTGCTGATCTATCCTCTAGCGCTTCTTGTTATTTTATATAGAGAGTTTTTAATCAGTTACACAATGAATATTGCAGGTAGTATGCCAAATTAAAAAATAATTTAAATATCAATAACTTACGATATTTTTGTTGGGCGTTAAAACAAAGTAAACATAAGGGCTGTTACTGTTCGTCGCAACTTTGTTACCTGGGAATTCATTCGGTAACAATAAATAGATAAAGGTCATGCCATAAAATTAAATCGAATTAATTGACTCAATGTTGTGTGGGAATCTACATATAGGGGGATAAAAAATTAAATTATTTAATTGGAAAAAAATTAGTATGCCGGATGTAGTGGATACCTGACAGGAAAATGGAATTAAGAGAAAAACTGCGCCCTTGTTTTTATTGTTATGACAGGCGCATAGTTTTTAGTTGCCATTGTTATTTTTATTAGTTGGCTAATTTATTTTTAGACTTGTTTCTTATGGGGTTATTGCAGGTGGTGTGCCAAATATTACAATGCTAATAATATCAATGACTTATACTTAATGTCTGCACATTAACTATTGCATTGAATCGTATTGTTACCCATGGCGGGCATTTTGGTAACACATTGTGGGTAGTAAAGTTGTGTTCTGTATTCTTTTGAGCCTATGTTACTTTTGGCTAGCGAATTAATAAAAACCTATAATAAGGTGCTAGTTGAAATGCTCAGAGTTTGCTATGTAACCTGATAGGGTACAAAAGAGAGATCGAAAAGAGCTTCTGAACAGAATGTTCAGACTGACTTGGGTGATGTATGGCTTTCATGAGGATGAATCTGGTCAGATAAATAAAGATTCCTGATCCCTGTGCCGGACTTTCCGTTGTAACAACAGAAAGTTAACTTTTACGTCTTTGGGTTGACAACCCTTTGATAACAGCCTCAGAAAGATCATCAGAAGCAAATTTAGTGAGAGAGGCATCAGCTCCACTCAGTGTTGCATTGGCTGCACTTATCGTTCCTGCCAGTGATGTATGGAGCAATATATAAGGCGACTTTTCGAGTTTTTCAGCTCTTACCTGACGAGTTAGTGTATAACCATCCATTTCGGGCATTTCGATGTCCGAGATAATCATGTCAATTTGGCGGTTATTCGATTCACATTCATGGATAATCTCCATAGCCTGCTTCCCGTCAACTGTTACCAAATAATCAACTCCCAATGCATCAAGGGTAGTGGTGACTTGTTTACGGGCGATTTTCGAATCATCAACCACTAAGACCAACTTGTCTTGCAAGTCTTCTAAATGCTGTTGGGCAAGTACGGGAGCAATGCCATCAGAAGGATCTGAGGGAGGGCTAACTTCGCTCAAAACTTTTTCAACATCAATAATTTCAACCAGTTGGTCTTTTTGTTTGGTTACCCCGGTAATATAATTCCCTCTTCCAGCGGCTCTGGGAGGAGGTAAGATGCTTTCCCATTGAATCGGCACAATACGATCAACTTGTCGGACTAAAAATCCCTGCATAACACGGTTAAATTCGGTGACAATAACCGATGTTGAACCTGTGGTCCTGTCTATTGGCGACGAGCCTACAGCCAGGGACAAGTCTATAACTGGCAGGGTACGACCTCTGAGTTTGGAAACTCCGACCACGGCTGGATGAGTCTCGGGCAACTGATTGAGCCTGCCCAAGGGAATAACTTCCTTAATCTTTAATACATTCAACCCGAATTTTTGGTGGCCATTTAAGTAAAATGTTAATAAATCTTGCTGACCTTTACTTTTATCGTTCATATATTGATTCCGGGCTTGAATAATGACGGAGTAGATTATTTATATTTCTAATATAACGCACCAAAATGTTGCTAAGACATATTTAATATGACCTACAATGATAATAGCGGCAAATGTTATATAAACTTAATCGGGTCAGGTGATAATCAAGGCTGTCGCCCTAAACATTTCAAACTAGATGGTTGGCATGTTTTAAAGACCCTTGTAGCTAAATCTTCAACGTATCTTAGATAGATCTATTTATATCACCATCTATTGTATTGATATAGTTTAGCCCCGAAATCTAAAATTCATATCACAATAGTTTGTCATTGTGATTGGCGATAAATATAGATTATCTATCAATACCTGACAGTCATTAAAAACGCTTTTTCACACTGAGGGTACTGTTAATGATGTTCGATTAGTGTCTTTAAATCTGGTTCCGGTATTGATGCAGTGAAAACTGGCAACGTGCAGCCCACTCAGTATAATGCCCTCCACAATATATCACGCTGGAGCCCTGCTCGATGATCCGAATTAATGAATTAACTTTACCACTTAATCACTCAGATGACGATCTACAGCAGGCGATTTTATTACGTTTGAAACTCAGACCAGAAGTGTTAATTAGTTTTAGTGTGTTTAAACGCAGTTATGATGCACGTAAAAAGAATACTGAAATTAAGTTTGTATATATTATTGATGTCGACGTAAGCCAACAGCAAGATGTGCTGGATCGTTTCGAGGGCGACAATAAAATACGAATTAGTCCTGATGTTGGCTATAAAGTGGTAGCACAGGCTCCAGAAGGGGTTACTGAACGTCCAGTGATCATTGGCTTTGGTCCTTGTGGGTTGTTTGCGGCTCTCGTTTTGGCCCAAATGGGATTTAAACCCATTGTGTTAGAACGAGGGAAAGAGGTACGCGCACGTACTCAGGATACCTGGGCGTTATGGCGTAAAAAACAATTTACCGCCGAGTCGAATGTACAATTTGGCGAAGGTGGTGCCGGACTTTTTTCTGATGGAAAGTTATATAGCCAGGTGAAGGATCCCAAGTTTTTAGGACGAAAAGTAAAACAAGAGTTTATTAAGGCCGGAGCCCCAGAAGAAATTCTGTACGTCAGTAAACCACATATTGGTACCTTTCGGTTAACCAGCGTTGTGGCCAAAATGCGAGAAGAAATAAAAGCACTGGGTGGCGAAGTGCACTTTGGTGCCAAGGTATCCGAGTTTTTATTAGAAGACGGACAGATTACCGGAGTAAAAACAGAGAATGGCGCGCAATATCCTAGTCGTCACGTCGTTCTGGCTTTAGGGCATAGTTCTCGCGATACTTTTAAGCAGCTTTATCAGCAAGGTGTTCATATTGAAGCGAAACCCTTTGCAATAGGATTTCGTATCGAGCATCCGCAGACACAAATCGATCAGGTACGCTTAGGTAAATATGCAGGGCATTCCCAATTAGGCGCTGCTGATTATAAACTGATTCATCATGCTAAAAATGGTCGTGCAGTTTACAGTTTCTGCATGTGTCCCGGAGGGCAGGTAGTCGCTGCAACATCAGAAGAGGGGCGAGTGGTTACTAATGGAATGAGCCAGTATTCACGGGCCGAACGAAATGCCAATGCCGCGATCGTGGTGAACATCAACCCGGAACAAGATTATCCAGGTCACCCGCTTGCGGGAATAGAGTTACAAGACCAACTGGAATCCCTTGCTTATAAGCTGGGAGGGAGTGACTACTGTGCACCAGGACAATTGGTTGGTGACTTTTTGAAGGGCAAGCCTTCAACAGAATTTGGTGATGTGAAGCCTTCATATCAGCCAGGTGTCACCCTCACCGATTTGAGTTCAGCTTTACCATCCTATGCTATCGAAGCGATCCGCGAAGCCTTGCCAGCCTTTGGCAAACAGATTCGTAACTTTGATCGAAAGGATGCCTTGTTAACAGGCGTTGAAACCCGAACATCTTCACCTGTACGCATCAACCGCGATCGTGATAGTTTTGAAAGTATTAATACCAAGGGGCTTTATCCTGCTGGAGAAGGTGCTGGTTACGCTGGCGGCATTCTCTCAGCCGGTATTGACGGTATTAAGGTCGCCGAAGCGGTAGCTCTGGACATTTTGGCGTCATTTAAAAGTTGATTGATTTTCAATGGATTGGTCTTTAATTGATATCTAATTGATGTTTAATTGAGAGATCAGATATGGCATTTCTGTTCTCTTATTTTTAAGCTGAAACAACAAAATAGTACGCAATACTGCATAAAGAAGACCAAATACCTTTTTTATAATTAAGGCGTTAAATCTGTTTTTTTTTTGCGTAGTTCTGAGCCCTGATTATCAATCAGGGCTCAATGGATCCGTGATATTGACGCCATACGTACTCCAGTTGGCCCAAACTTCCATTGCTGGCCGAACCGGAAATTCGATAAATGGTAATGCCTCCCTGATATACATCTGTTTGGCATTCAGAAAATATCTGCAGATTACTATAGGCAGCAATGACTAATGGTTCATTTGCCAGGCAGGCACCGTTGACAGCGGCTTGATGAATAGCATGTTCAACGGCAGCCAGGGCTGCCTGTCGTACTCTATTACTAATGATATGCTGTGCCTGACTTGCGTAGCCTGCTCCAGATATTCTTGCCATAAATGTGGCAGCCAAGGCAAGAATTACAATAAGAAATACACTAGCGACCAAGGCAAAGCCTGATTGCTTTTTTCGGTTTAAGGAGCGTTCCATAAATGAACCTCCTTCAGCAAGTTGACTGTTTCGCCTTTTTTCTCCAGGCTTAATGATAAACTTATGAGTGACGCGCGATAGCTTCCATTACCAGGATCAAAAACAAACTGACAGCTGGAAATACTGTTGGCTAATAGACTATTTTTAATGGCAGAACTTGCTAATGTTGCCAAATTCGTTGTTTGATTGACCGTTATGTTATAACCCTGAAGTCGGGTTATTGTGCTGGTTGATGGATCACAAAAATAGGTTACTGCATCGTTGACCAGATAAAATATGCTGGCAGGTGATCCTGATCCATTTGGGTCAAATCGGTGGTTTCTCGTCAACGTTAGACGATCTACCTGTTCAAGATAGCTGCCAACCGGCGCAGCGTCAGCACAATTGGTATCAGTAGTCGTATCGATATAGCAGTTATTTATAGTGACCAGATTATCAACTTCGGTGATTACCCCGGTGTTTGCTGGTGTAATGCCAGTGGCATCAGCATATAGAATACCGGGTGAGGTGTTGTATATTACAACTCTTCCAGTTATACCGTCATCGATATCGCCCAGGTTATTAAATTCTCGGTCAGGAATACTTGTTGTCAGACCATTTGGCTCGCCGGCATTGCCGGTACGATATCTGCCAACGGCATGAAAAGGCATAAACTCAAGAATCTGGCCAGTCGCATCTATTCGTATGCTATTGGGTAAGGCATGTTCCAGTTCAGACGCCATTCTGGTCAATGCTACCTGTGCGGTGTTGACTAATTCGGTACGCCGCTGGGTATCAATATAGGCCAGTAGTGGGCGATTTAATATTGACGATATCATGACCGCAATAATGCTGGTTAATACGATCACCATAATCATTTCAATCAGGGTGAACCCCGTTGTTCTCTGTTTCATTAATAGCGCCCCCGATAGCCGGTAAGCTGGTATGAACCTTCGGGGCTTTGTACTTGCACGTCAATCCTAATAGCGTCTGCTGCAGGTAAGCCATTTAATTCGGCTCCCGCATTGGGTGTTATTGTGACTGTTACGGCGTACTGGGCAAGGTTTGTGATAGGCGTATAGGATGAATTGCGTACCGTGGTATCGGTGGCAATGCCCTGGTAATCACAGACATTGTCATAATTCGGTCGTTCGCTGGCTGGCGGAATGGGCGTTTCACAAAGGACTCCGGTATCTGGGTCAAAATAGGCTTTAGCAGTAATTTCTTCCAGATAGCTTTCAGCAATCGACATAGCTTGAACCCTGATGGCGGAGTCGGCTGAATTGCCGCCGATTAAGCCCATTGCGCCCAGTACGGTCGTGAGTGCAATGGATACCACCACTATGGAGATCACCAGCTCAACCAGGGTTAGACCGCGCTGTGAGTACTTCATTCAATAAACCCTGTTGTGCCATAAAGGTTTATAGTTCGTGCGGTACCGTCCTGGTTGATATTCAATGCTAAAACAGTATTAATTTGTGCACCGTTATTGAGAATTTGGCCGTCCGGTTGAAATTGCACAAAAACAGGTAACGTCGGGCTAGTGATGGAAATAGAGTTTGGAAATGTTAGTTGGTACTGACCACTATCAGTCGGGTGTTGTAGCTGGGTAGAGAAAACAGGAGCCCCGATGCCGCAGTTGGTATCTGTCCAGGCTAAATATTGGCTACTGCTAATGGTAATCTGTGTGCTACAGCCCGAGCTGACCGCGGTTTTTTGAGCCAGTTGCAACGCTATACGCAAGTCATCAACGGCAAAACGGGCTTTGTAAGATGAGGTGTTAAAAAAACGGGGCAGTGCTATAGAAGAAAGTATACCCAGGAGGATTATTACGGTTATCAACTCAATCAGGGTGAAACCTGATTGAGTTGATTTTAGGTATGAAGTTTTGGATATACTAGACATCTAAGTGCCTTAACAAGCACCATCTTCTACGGTAACGTCATAAGGAGTCACCACGGTACCAACCGCCAATGCTTCCGTATAGGTAATATAACAGGTAGATGAGAACCCCCAGCTACGTCGCCCTGCACTTACTCCATCTACCCTGGGTACAGGTGCTGGAGTAACTAGTTCAGTGATTTGACCTAAACCGGCCGATCCACCAATTGCTTCAATTATTCCTATAGTAGTAATTGGTGGAACTGCCGTGGTAAGGCCTTCAGAAGCTGGATACCCTTCCCATAGACCGATCTGAGTTCCATCAAGTGTAACGTCAGTTGTTGCTAGCGAGCCGCTTGAAATCAGCCACTGAGCATGTGAGATAGCTGCTGCCGACTTCATGCCACCTGCTACTCCTTGAAGTGCTGCTTTACGCGCATCGACAGAAAAGTTAGCAAAACGGGGCAATGCAAATGCTGCTAATACACCTAAAATTACAATGACCATGATGAGTTCTATCAGAGTGAAACCCTGGTTAGACTTACGCATATTTACTTCCTCGTTTATTGGCTTTTAATTATAACTATGTTCAGTATATGAAACTGTTACATCGAATT
>Ga0224506_10000909_pt1 | contig 22467 bp, 22 predicted proteins | sample SF_Jan12_sed_USG_2_FD_169108 | JGI IMG/M metagenome (GOLD analysis project Ga0224506, IMG submission 169108) | Sediment microbial communities from San Francisco Bay, California, United States - SF_Jan12_sed_USGS_8_1 | ecosystem: Environmental > Aquatic > Marine > Sediment | place: USA... | reverse complement strand
CTATGCCCCCCTCTTCTCATTACTATGTCCCAATCCTGGCGGGACTGTTTTTGGCCGAATGGATTGTCTTAGCCATTCACCCCCTTCATCGACATGACTGGATTCTTGAAAACGTCCTGCTTTTTCTTGTCGTCCCGATTCTTGCTTTGACCTATCCGCGATTTCCCTTCTCAAAAATTTCCTACACGCTACTCTTTCTCTTTGGGTGCCTCCATGTCGTCGGCGCCCATTATACGTATGCCGAAGTTCCATATGATTCATGGTGGATCTCGCTCACGGGCCGTTCCCTGAATGAGCAACTCGGATGGCAACGGAACAACTTCGACCGCCTGGTCCATTTCTCGTATGGTCTCTTACTCGCTTATCCAATTCGAGAAGTGTATTTGCGGATTGCCGGCGTACGTGGATTTTGGGGTTATGCCTTGCCCCTCAGCTTCATCATGTCCACATCGATGATATTCGAGCTCATAGAATGGGGAGCCGCCACCGTCTTTGGGAGCGACTTAGGAATGGCGTATCTTGGGACCCAAGGCGATGTATGGGACGCTCACAAGGACATGGGCCTAGCAAGTATTGGTGCCGTCATGGCCATGATCTTCACGGCAGCGGTGAATCTGTACCTTCAACGTGACTTCGCCCGGGAATGGGCAGAGAGCCTGCGAGTCAAACGGCCAAAACCTTTGGGTGAAGAGGAATTACAGCGCCTCTGGAAACAGCGCCAGGAATAAATCAAGAACCGAGGTGCCAGCTATCGATGGCAATCACGAAACCAGGAGAAAAAAGAAACCTGTGAAATTATGTTTGAATGGGTGCGGCTCCCGCATCGTATAAACATTCTTGCATGTTTATATTATAGGAGCTTGACGACGATTTGCTCAGCCAGACTTCGATAGCCATCATTCAGCGCTCGCTGAAAGGCATACACATTTTCCCCGGCCCATTCTTCATAAGGTTGAGGCTGAGAAGTGTGAGTCAAAGTGGTCCGATACAAAAGGGCGTCGTCCTCTACTCGTCGGAGGTCCGCTTTGCCAACTATGAATACTGAAAATTCTGGGTTGAAAGCGCTGGTACTCTTCAAGCCAAGCGAAAGTACAGTCACCTCCAAAACCGTATCGAAATTTTCCTTTTTCAATCTTTGATAACCCAATATGCTCCCAGGTCGAGTGGGACCTTCTTCTTCAAGCTCGATTATGGTATGAGAGGTTTTTTGTTTTGCGAAATAAGTAACCTCATTTCGTAAGCGTTCCTGCATCCCAAGTTTCTGTAGATAGGAATCAAGCGTCTTCCTTACGATCTTGTGTTCATCAAAGGAATTAGCATCCTCGAGGTGTATCATCCCTTTCGTCATCCCTCCCACCCCTCCGGCAACCGTTCCCACCGTTGCCCCTAAGGTGACTCCCACAGCAAGCCCCAAAAGCATAAAAAGTGGGCAGGCAGCTAATCCTATTAAGTTAGGAGGACAGCCTCCTGGATGATACTCAGTACCCAATTCCATTCCTTTTGCCGCACCTTCCTTTGCACCAGACTTCAAACCCTTCCAGGCACCACTGGTGTGTTCGATAAAACCTGTTCCTGGGCCTTCAAAATCTGGCTCAGGCGTGTACTGGGCTGAAACTACCGCGATCCTCCCCAACTGCGCTCGTATTTCGCCAGGCAACGCAGCTGAATCTGTGGCACAGCCGTATTGAACGAGAAGGAAAACTCCTGCGAGGCAAAAAATAGATACTTTACGAACGAGGGACATCATTGATCTTGCTTCACCAATTTTTGCCAATCCAAGTTCATTAACAGGTGCCTTCCTTTACAATACATTGAACAAACCGGTGGTCGCTAAAAGCGGAAGGAAATACCCATCAGAAAATGATGCGTGGTCAATTTGGCTTCGAAATCCTCCAACTTTATGCTTTCCGGACAATCATTTTTGTCTCCGATACAAAAGAAATTATCGGAATCCTTCGAGTCGTAATTTAAATAGGCAAATCGATATTCAGTAAAAATCCCCCAATGTTGGTCCAGTTTCCACAACAGTCCCGTCCGCACATCAACACCAATGGCTCCCTCACTTTCCTCAATCTTCCTTTTGAACCCATTCTCTTCGAATTCCGCCTTGATTTTACCGAAGGCAAATTCAGGACCGAACCCAAGATAGGGTTGCAACCTTCCCTGGGGAAACTGCTCATTCACTAACAAGGGATAACGCATCATCATCAACAGGGAAAAACCGTAAACGGGGATCTCAATATTGCCGTTTTTAGCATCGGCCTTAAAATACGAGCCATCAAAGGCCGCGCCTAACCACGGAAACCGTTGCGTCCAATAGGTTACACGCCCACCTACCGTGAAAGAATTTTTAAATTTCCCCTCCGCCTTGAATGTTTGGGAAGTGGCGGGCCCTAACCCGAGTTGGGGCACATTGGACTCCCGAACTTGCACGTCACTATCCTCTATCTTGGCCAATCCGCCGTAGAGATCCACCACGAATTCTGCTCGAACAGGGTTCGCCCACTCTGCGTTCATTCCAATGAGGAGACAGCAGCCAAGAAAATATTTCAACAGTCTTTTTGCCATCACAAAAAACGCCCCTCCCCTCTTCCGGCCAAGAAGGCATTTCCCCCTTTCCGATTTCTCTTGAAACCCTTACCGGAAAATAAATAAAGCAAAACCCGTGCGCAGAGAAAGAGAAGGGAGAAACCATTCCATTTTCGCCATGAATGACGAAGGTCCAATGTTTCCGGTGCCTGTTACCACGCCTCCCGTGCGGAGAAATGGGACATATGATTTTTGGTTATTGATCCAGCATGCCCATTTTTGAAACAGCATGGGGCTTGACAGGTACGGTTTTGCAGTTGGCCGATCATGGCCCTCAAGGCTCTTCAAGCCGCATCAATCGAGGCGGATTGTTCTAAAACATTTTACTGATTTTCGGGTACGTGGGCTTAGTAAAGATTCTTGGTCAAGAATCTCTCAACTGAGGTAGGTTCTGAATATCAAAAACATGTACACACGAAGACAATGAATCCAACCACGTGACAGGTCATACCAAACTTCAGTATGTTGTCCCCTTTATTGGGCTTTGGGAACGAGTATTAACGCTCCTTCACGCTCCTTCACGCTCCTTCACGCTCCTTCACACTCCTTCCGTCCTCAACCTCATCACTCGGATGATTGATGACCATCTCCCCCTCCCTCACACCCTCCAGTATCTGGGCAACCAGACCGTTCCGTTGGCCGACTTTCACTTCGCGACGTTGGGCATACCGGCCTTCGATGACAAACACGGCCCAACCGTTGTGATAACGGAACAAGCTGCTGGCCGGCACCTGCAGAACATTCTCTTCATGCCACAGTATGAACCGCGCTTCCACGCGATACCCGTCGCCTAGCCGCTGCCATTGTTCAGCTGGTGAGGTGAAGTCAGAGATGATCAACACCCGTTGTTCTTCCACCCCCAGGGCGGAGACTTTCGTAAAACCAACGGGCTCGACAATACGCACAATGCCTTCCAGTGGTTGCGCACCACCCCAACGATCAAACAGTACCTTCATCCCCAACTTAACTTTTACGGCATCAGGTGAGAGCACATCAACTTCGATTTCCAGTAGCGATGGATCGCCCACTTCGAGTAGGGGGTCGCTGGTGCGCACCGGGCCTTCGCATTCGTGGGGGACTTTCAGAATCTTTCCGGTGATGGGGGAACGAATCGGCAGCCGTTCAGCAGGTTCTCGGGTCGTGCCTGCCGTATAGTCCAGCACCATTTGGGCTGATCGCAGTTCATGCTTGGCGACTTTGACAGTGAACTCGGCGGAGCGTCGTGCAGCTGTGGCGGTCTTCACTTCTGTCACAGCCTTATCGTAGACATCCCGTGCAATCAACGCTTTGTCCATCAGAGGGCGCTGCCGTTTGAGTTCAGTGGCCGCAAGCTGTTCCGCGGCGGCGGCAGCCAAGGCCTGTTGTTTGGCGGCCTGCAAAGCTGATTTAGCAGCGGCAACCTTCGCCTCCGCCTGAGCGCGACTGCGTGGATCCAGCACCTGTGATTCCAGCGGCGTAATACTCAGCAGCACCTGTCCCTGCTCTACGGGATCGCCAACATTCAACTGCACGCGACAGGCTACTCCATCTATGGGGGCCGAGATGATATAGCGATCGATCACCCGGGTGCGGCCTTCTTCTTCGATGGTAACGGTCAGGGGTGCCCGTATAGCTGCAATGGCTTCGACTGGCACCGGTTGCGGCCAAAATCCCCATACCAGCAGGCCGCAAATCAGCACAGCGATGAGCGCAATAATCGGATGTTGTCGCAACGGAATGCGCATCGATTTACTCCTTGGTCTTGAGTACGGCCACCATATCGAGATGAGCCAAATTACGCCAGATCATCAAAGCGGAAATAAGCGATGAAACAATCACCACCAGGGCGGCAAAAGCATAGACATTCATTCCCAGCACCAACGGAATGCGATACAGGTCGGTGTTAAACTGAAATGCCAAGTAGGCACATAAACCATAGCCGAAGAGCATACCCAGCGGAATGGCCACCAGGGTGAGTAGGGCCAGTTCGCCCAACAGAATATAGGCCACTTCCCCACGCTCAAAACCCAACACGCGCAGACTAGCCAGTTCGCGGTTGCGCTCGGACAGGGCGATCCGCATGCTGTTGTAAACGACACCAAAGGCAATGCTACCCCCGAGCAAGGTCGTGATAAATGTAAAAAATAACACGGTTTCAGCCAGGGTATCGTAGAAGGCCTGAATCGCTGATGTATGTTCCACCACACCAGCAATGCGCGGCATGTCTTTGAGGTCGGCATACACCTTGCGCTGGTAACGTTCATCCACTGTTAGCCAGGCACCGGAAATGGCGTTACCCTCTTTTAACAGGCGATTCAGTGCCTCGCGCGACATATAGACATTCACACCCAGATACTCTTTGGCGGTGGCAACCAGTGGCACCTGCACCGTGGGGCGATTGCCTTCCAACACTTCGATCGTCAGCATGTCACCGGGTGTGATGTGCAGCAGTTCGGCCAGATAGTCCGTAAGGATGACACCCTGTTGTGGCAAGTCGATCGCCTGTAAGTCAGTATCAAGCAGTCGCTTCAATTTACCGTCCGGCTGAATGCCCTGCACCAAGGTGCGATAAAAACGATGTTCAAATTGAAGCTTTCCCGGTACCTGACGAAAGCCTTCGACATGTTCCACCCCCTGTAAACTGCGGAGGGAATACAGTGAGCGTAGCGAGGTCGGCTCCGTATAAATAGCCATGAGGTCCTCCCGCTGACTCATGCCATATTGCACCTCAACCATGTGATTGATCGCGCCTTCCTGAAAACCACCAATCATCATCACCCCACAGGCCATCGCAATACCCAGAGTAGTCAATAGCGCCTTCAAGGGGCGGCGTTCAATGTGCCGCAATATCATCCGCGTGGGTTGGGAAAACCAGCGTTGCAGACCCAGGCGTTCGACCAGGGTGGCACGAAAGAGAGCTGGCGGTTCAGGACGCATGGCCTGGGCTGGCGGTAATTTGGCGGCTTGGCGCACCGCATAGATCGTACCTAGAATGCCAACCAGCATACTGATCACTACCGCAGCCACAATCACCTTCGGCTTAAGCACATAGATCATAAATGGAAAGCTGTACATCTTCATGTAGATGTTGCTCATACCCTTGCCCATCCAGATGCCGGCCGCGATACCGCCAAGGCTACCGAGGCCCACGATCATCAACACCAGTTTGGTATAATGCAGGCCGACGGCAAAATTACTGTAGCCAAAGGCCTTGAGGCCGGCGATCTGTTCCCGTTCCAGACTGATCAGACGGCTGGTCACCACGTTGAGCAGAAATGCCGCCACGCCAAGAAAAATTATCGGAAACACCGTGGCCATGGTTTGCTGTTGCTTCAGTTCTTCGGTCAAAAAGCGATTGGAGAGTTGATCCTTGCGCACATAGGCACCGATGCCCCCGTAGGGTTTTAATAGTTCATCGAGGCGCTCAATGACATCCTGTTCATTACTACCCTTACTCAGGGTGAGCGTGACATCGTTAAACGCGCCGTCCATGTCATAAGCACTCGCCAATGGTTTTCGTGCCATCCACAGCACCCCGTAACGCAGATAATCAGGAAACATGGCACCGGGCGCGATCTGATAAATGTATTCCGGGGACAGGGCTTGGCCGACCACAGTGAGTGTTTTCCGCCGCCCGTTGATGGTGGCGCGTATCGTGTCACCGGCCCGCAGGCTATGGGCCTGGGCAAACTCATCACTAAGAAGCACCTCATTGTCCCGGCCCGGTTCAAACAGTCGACCTTTGCGCAGATAGATCTGGTTTAACAGGCCGCGACTGCCATCAGGCAACGAAACGAGGTGAGCGCTCACTGGATCGGTAAAGCCAGCCACGTCGAGATTGACATAGGCCACCACCCGCGTTTCAACCTTATCGACGCCGGGAATGGCTTCAATGCGCTGCGTCAATGACAGTGGGGCGCGTTTGAGTGAAGCAAACACCTGGGCAAAATGATGATCACGATAATAGGTTTCGCGAGTTTCATATAATGAGTCGAGGGTGCTTATGGACATGATGAAAACACCCACGCCACCGACAATGACCATGGCAATGGCCAATGCCTGGATGCGCATGCTCCACAGTTCACGCCAGAGTTTTTTGTCGATGGCTTTCATCGCCGCTCACCAACTTAGTTCACTGGGTGAAAGTTTGGTTTGGTTCATGCACACATTGCTGATATTACCATCGGCCAGATAAATCACCCGATCCGCCATTTGTGCAATGCCGGCATTATGGGTAATAACGGCGGTCGTGGTGCCCAATTCCTGGTTGACGCGTTGCAAGGCTTCAAGGACCACGATGCCCGTTTTGGAATCGAGTGCGCCGGTCGGTTCGTCGCACAACAACACGTTGGGGTTCTTGGCAATCGCACGAGCTATAGCCACCCGTTGTTGTTCCCCACCGGAGAGCTGGGCCGGAAAATGATCTAAGCGATCATCTAGGCCAACCAGTTGCAAGGCTTCAGCGGGTTGCATTGGGTCTTTGGCAATTTCGGTGACCACCGCCACGTTTTCCCGTGCGGTGAGACTGGGAATCAAATTGTAGAACTGAAAGACAAAGCCAACATGATAACGCCGGTATTCGGTTAGCTCTCTCTCAGTTGCGCGAGTTAGATCGCGCTCACCATAAAACACATGTCCCTCTGTAGGAGTATCCAGCCCACCTAGAATATTCAACAGGGTGGACTTACCGCTGCCCGAGGCACCCAGCAACACGGTAAATTCTCCTCTATACAGATCCAGATCCACTCCCCGCAGCGCGTGCACCTGTACCTCGCCCATTTGGTACACTTTTGTGACGCCATGGACATGAAACACCACACCTTCATCCGAAGCCTTTTGGGTGGCATGCTTATTTTGTGACATAATAAATAAGGTTACTCCATTAGCACCGCTGAACTGTATAGTAATGACTGAATGACAAACGGGTTGATTCTGATCAGAGCGGACGGAGGGAAGGAAGATGTCATAGACAGATGTTCATTCCACGTTCGACCAGGCAGAGGCCGAGATGCGTCCGAAAATCCCTGGATGCCGGCACTCGCGGTTTAAACGCAAAATTAAATTCAAGAGATTATTCCACCTTGGATGAACGAGTTCCACCAATGCCGTATGAAGAAATTCGTGTTCTACCTAGGTCTCAGTACGCTACTCACGCATGAGCTTGACGCGATGTCCAACCACGAGTGGCGTGTGATGCCAGTGCTTCGTGCGCTTCCGGACGATATTGGAATGCTAGTATTCGTGGCTATTCACGTCCCGATTCTCGCGGGATTGCTCACTCTGGTTGCCAGCCCTAACCCAAGTACCCGTTCCCTGACACGGTTGGGAGTGAGCGCGTTCCTTGTGACCCATGGACTATTGCATTTCCTATTCATTGGTTATCCAGGTTACGAATTCTCGTCTCTCATTTCGAAGATCCTCATTTTCGGTGGAGCAGCCTTAGGGATTATATATTTGGCTCTGGAAGGCAGAGATAAATGTGAGCGTGCCGGGTAAGCAGCCAAATCTCCCCCCATCTTATCCAATAGTGACCCCGTGCGTGGGAGACCGATGGTCGTTAATATGCTGGAGAACCACCTCGTACTAACCTCCTCAACACATTGCGAGTTTCACGATAGAATCGCTCTGGACATCTAGCTAAAATTCAATATAGAAGCCTATACCATAGGCCTCTATTCTTTGATCGAAGAATTGCCCGTAGGGATTACGGCCACGATAGTAACTCAGGAGAAGCCGCAGCCGACGCGTGCTCGTCAGACGCGACCATTCTAGCCCACCCAAAAGACTCGTGTTAATATTCCAACCCAATTGTTCAACCGACCTGAAGTCGGCTCCAAACACGGGTGCGAAGAGAAGGCCTTCCACCAGACTTCCAAAAATCAGCGAAGGACGCCGAGGCGCACTCAATTCCAGGCCCCATTGGAGCGTCCCTCGATCAAGTGCTGGCTTTCGATTGTAGAGGTACCCTCCCCCTCCGTAGACCCTGGCCCAGCCGAAATGGAGTGAGGCTATGGCCTCCACCATTTCAAAGCTAAGGTTCACTCGGTTGAAGTCGGGGTTATTGAGCAGGAACTCATCCCCCACATGACTACTCTGGTGAAACACACGGAGGCGTGCGGAAAGGGGACCGTGGCGTAGAGTGAGTGGAAGTCCAAACTGGAAATCGGAGTTGATCAGGTCGGATGAAGACGCATCCAGGTTGAATTGGGAAAATACCGCTGCGAAGATGTTGATCTGAAGACCATTGCAGTTTTTCACCTGGCGGAGTCCCCATAGACCAAACGTTCCTCCGAAGCCGACAACGCCGACATTCAGCGTCTCACCGACATCTCTGAAGCGTACCCGCTGCAAGCTTCCAGAAAACCTGGGTTCTTTAGGATCAGCGAGCAAGGGACGGAAGACGTCATCAGCTGGCAATCCCACACTGTGAAATTTTCCGTTTTCTGATGGGCCTGAATCCTCTGACGATTCCACGTAACCACAATCAGACTGACGAACAGAGATTGGGGATAATCCAACCCCCTCTTCAGCGGACCCGGCAACCGGAAGGTGGACAATAACCAGGCACAAGACCGCACCAACACACAACCGTCTTGATTGGCTGACCTTAGGGCCCTTGACCCTTAACCAGGAACCATGTCCGTCCTCTTGAGGCATCAGTACCCTCCTGAGCACCCTTTGCAAGGTTCTTGCTTTTGGAGAAATAGACTGTGACTTTCTTTGATGCCCCCCTGTTGTCAGGGATCATTTTGTCCCAAGTAAATTGGGAAAAACATGTCCATTCATTCGACTGTTCTTCGAGTTACGCCTGGGTTATCGAGCAAGGGACCGAACATAGGAAAGGACTGTGGCGATTTCTTCATCCGACAACACAAACCTCCACATCCCCATAGAAGTATTCGGAACTCCCATGTGAATGCTCTCCCAGAGCTCTTTATCCGATTTCTGTTGAATTTTGGAGACCGTGAGATCTGCAACTGGAGGATTAAAGTAGGTATACCCATCGCCCTTGCCCTCAGGGCCATGGCAGATTTTACAGTGCTTCAGATAAAGCGCTCTTCCCTCCTTGAGATCGCGCTCTTCCGCAAGTGAGGGACTCGGAAGCAGAAACACTATCAACACGAGGATAAGGATGACGACAACATGACGATTCATACCAAACTCTCCTAGAGGTGATACCAGACTTCAAATCCCCCTCACCCCCTTTTTCAAAGGGGGAACAAGCCAACAACCAAGAAATCCTGAATTCGGCCATCTCTCCTTTCTTTACTTTCGCTGACAGGGCGCTGGAGCCTTCAGCCCTTCTGGTAGACGAGTCCGGACATCCACACAGGCTTCATTTAATTGTTCTTGGGAAAAACCATGCGTATACCGAAGGGCCACCCCATGCATTTTCGTCCCTCGAAACGACGCATTCGTCACATTGGCCCCTCGCACATCAGCTCCATAGAGATTCGCACCATCCAGGATCGCTTCTTGTAAATTAGCGTTAAACATCACGACGAATTCTAAGGTGGCCTCGGAGAGATCTGCTTCGACCAAGTTGGCCCAAGAAAAATCCACGCCTTCTAAATTGGCCCGTTGCAAATTGGCTTTGGACAAAAACGCTTCATCCATTTCGGCCCGGACGAGATTACTTTCACTCAAGTTGGCTCCTAACAAATCGGCTTCCTGGAAATTAGCCCCAGCACATTTGGCCCCGTGGAGATTAGCATGGTAGAGCACCGCCCGTTCCAACATAGCTTCACGGAGGTCGGCTCCCTCAAGTATGGCCTCGTTGAGGTTAGCGGCTCCTAAATCAGCGGCAGACAAATCGGCCGAACGAAAATCGGTTTCTTGGAGATTGCTGCGACTGAGATCAGCCTCCACCAATTTGGCATGAGCAAACAAGGCCCGGTGAAGATTGGCTTCGCGAAGATCCGCACGAACCAGATAGGCGTCTTCCCCATTCACCATTTCCAAATCAGCCCCCACCAGGTACGCATCCTCTAAATCGGCCCCACGTAGAACGCCAGAACGCAATCGAGTCTCTGCTAAATTTGCCTCTCGCAAATCCGCTTCCGAAAAATTGGCTAGGCTCAAATCAGCTTTTCGAAAATTCGCGAGGCGAAACTTCCCACCGGACGCGTTCGCACCTCGCATATCTGCGGCATATAGTGAGGCTTCAGTCAGATTCGCTCTGCGAAAATTGACATGGACGAGGATCGCAGCCGTAAAGTCGGCCCGAGAAAGATTAGCTCCCTGAAAATTTGCGCCACTCAGATCTTGCTCACGAAAGTCAGCACCAGACAATTCCGCGCCACACAGATTGGCTGGCTTGGCAGTAGAGTCCTGCTGATGAGAAACCCATTTGGCATGGTCATTCAACATCGCTTGTAGAACTTCCTGGCTCACAGGACGGCCCATATAATCGCCAGTACAACTCCCCGCCTCTTCTGAAATGGGTTCCTGGTGAACATGGTCTGCCAACACAGGGGCAACCGACAGAATACTCAACACCATGGCAACCATTATCACAAGACGCCATCCCTTCGCGATTTCCCAGGTTTGCCAACCACGCAGATATGTCACCAATTTCAACCTCACTTTCTTTGTTCCGAACGAAGAACTATCGTATTACCCACACCGATTCGGGCGAATAGGTACTCACCCACTCTGAGACACTCCCTAACGTAAACCGCTCAATACCCGAAAGACCTTTTGACCCGACACAGACCAATGACGTCTTCAGCCGTTGAGCCGCCTCGACAATCTGGGTTCGAGGATTTCCCTCTAACAGTTCCGTATTCACTTGAAAGCCTGCTTTGAGAAATTGTTTTCTGGCGTTGGCCAACAACACCTGAGTCTGCTTCCGAACGGGAGCCATGAGCGCTTTCGCCTGCCTCTTTCCCAACATTTCCAAGCCTAAGTCCGTCAACTTCTCGGGAACCACTGAGACGACATGCAAGACCACCTCATCAGGATCCAGACAGGAGATGATTTTTCTTATCGCTCGGTTGGATGCTTGAGAACCATCCAAAGCCAATAAGACCGGAAGGGGAAAGGCTAATTCCCCTTTGACCATGAAGACAGAACGCGACGCATGGGTCACTATTTTTCTCGACACACTCCCCAACAAATATCCTGGAACATCGCTCATCCCTCGTGATCCGACCGCAATGCAATCAGCACCCATCTTCTCACTGGCTCGCAAGATGGCCTCTGAGACATCGCCTTTCATGACCATCGTGTTCAGCGAAATCACCCGACTGGTGCCAGCTTGGTTCAACGCCACTTTGAGCCGTTCCACATGTCCGTGTAACAGCTTTTGACTCGCCCGAGTCATCTTTTCAGATAAAGCAGCCCACAAAACAGCCTCTCCCTCTTGAGGAACCCGACGATTCCCACTGCGTCCAACCGGCAACACATGTAATAAGACAATCTCTTTTGCCCGCCTCCGAAACACGGTTCCTACACCCTGCATTAACAACCTGGAAAAGTCTGATCCATCAACGGGACATAAAATTTTCATGTTTGAAAAAACTCCAAATGAATTAAAAACAGTCCGGATATTTCTATTTCACTAACAATTGTCTCTTGTATTTTTACGCAGGAATCCTGCCAAGTATAAGATTTACGTACCTATCTTTTCCCCTATAATTAACGACAATATTCCTCAAATGTCTTTTATTCCGGCAAACACTTTATTATCTGCCCTTTTTTGGGCCTATCGTCTTTCTCTGCAGTGTAGCGTTTTGCCACTTTTTGGTCTAACCAATTGAACAAACCCTCTTAAAGTTCTTGGAAAATCTAAACAGTTCATCCAAATATCCATAAGGGCTTTTCCAAGGGAGGCCTTGGCATCTCCCTTGCTGATTGAAAGACCAGTATTCAGAGGAGGGATACCATCATGCCTGAACTATTTCAACGCATTTTACTCCCCGTCGATTTTGCTCCGGTCTCGCGTGAGGCCTTTTTGCTGGGCCTTCGACTCGCCCACCAATTTCAGGCTGAGGTGTTCTTGCTTCATGTGATTGATACGAAATCCCTGGATGCCTTGAATGCCTTGGGCCTCGCCCTGCCAAGCGAAGAAAAAACCCAAAAAAAACGACTCAATCATCAAGCCAGACTCTTGGCAAGAGGGCTCCTGTCGGTTCCGGAGGCCAAGGGATTAAAAATGACCCGGTTATTAAGGGAGGGGAAACCGTTTATCGAAATTGCACGGACGGTGCGCGAAGAAAAAATCGATCTAGTCGTCATGGGCAGTTATGGCGGGCAAACCGGAGATATTAGCCACATGTTCTTTGGCAGCACCGCAGAAAAGATCGTGCGGACGGTGCCCTGCCCGGTACTCACCGTTCCCTCTTCATTCAAAAATCTGACCAGACGCGTTGATATCAAGATCTCCCCACCTACAAAGAAAGCTAAGACAAGAAAAAGGCCACACGTCTCCTAACAAAGAATTTCCTCTCGGCCAAATAGTGTGTTCTCAACAAACGTGTATCCCATGGACGTCGTCCCCCAAATTCTCATCACTCTTGGGGCTCTCTTTCTTGTTGGGCTCCTCACCGATCTCTTAGGAAGACGAACCCCCTTACCACGAGTCACGTTATTACTGCTGGCCGGATTCTTCATTGGTCCCTGGGGACTCAATCTTCTCCCGGATTTCCAGAAAGAATGGTTTCCCGTTGTGACGGATATTGCCTTATCCATGGTCGGCTTTTTGTTAGGGCATCACATGACAAGGGCCTCTCTCCAACAACGAGGGAAGACGGTCCTTTGGATTTCAATTGGTGAAGTCCTTGCGGCCGCTGTTGCGGTGTTCTTTGGTCTCTACATCATGGGAGTCCGTCCAGAAATTGCGCTACTTCTCGCGGGTATTGCCCCTGCCAGTGCCCCAGCCGCAACAATTGATGTCATTCGGGAAATGCGGGCAGACGGTGAATTTTCTCGAACATTGGAAAATGTGGTGGCCATTGATGATGCCTGGGGATTGATCATCTTTAGTTTTCTCTTGGCCGTCGTCCAGTCTCTGTACGGCAATGGCGACGGGTGGAACATGCTTCTGGTCGCTGCGTGGGAAATCGGAGGGGCCGTGCTCCTCGGCCTCCTTCTGGGTATTCCTATGGCTTATTTAACGGGACGCCTCCAACCAGGGGAACCAACCCTAGCGGAAGCGTTGGGCATCGTCCTGTTGTGTGGAGGATTGGCCATCTGGCTCAACCTGTCATTTATTTTGGCCGGGATGGTCTTAGGGGCCACCGTGGCCAATTTGGCTACTCATCATCGGCGACCATTTACGGCCATTGAAGGCATCGAATGGCCATTCATGATTCTCTTTTTCATTTTGGCCGGAGCCTCGCTTGAGATGGACTCCTTGTGGGAAACCAGTCTCCTCGGCATCGCCTATATCCTGTTACGCATGATCGGCCTGGTTCTCGGCGCATGGGCTGGAGGAGTCATGAGTGAGGCTGACCCGGCATGGCGGCGCTGGATGGGCCTGGCACTCTGGCCTCAGGCTGGTGTGGCGCTTGGAATGGCTCTGCTGGCCAGCCATCATCTTCCGGAGTTCAAAGAAGTCATCATGCCGGTCGTGATTGGGTCCACGATCATTTTTGAATTAATCGGCCCGGTCATGACCAGAAAAGCCCTCATCAAGGCAGGGGAAGGTCAGACAAGCCATGAAGTTGAGGCTTAAAAATCAGCCATGAATGCTCAGATGAACCAGGGCACCAGTCACTCGAATCTCGGCGCGGTCGTCTCGGTGCGCGGCAGTGTGGTGGATGTCCGTTTCGAGGGCCATTTGCCACCTATTTTTTCATTGTTGCTTACAGGACAACACAAAGACATCGCCATCGAGGTGTTGTCCCAACTCGACACACATCGCGTGCGGGGCATTGCGCTGACACCTACGCAAGGCCTAGCGCGCGGCATGGTGGTGGAAGACACCGGCGGACCATTGATGGCACCGGTCGGCAAGGGGATTCGCTCCCGTATGTTCGACGTGTTCGGAAACACCATCGACCGCGAGCCGGCCCCATCAGATATCCAATACCGCACCGTCCATCGAGCCCCGCCGGCGTTAGGCCGACGCTCCACTAAATCTGAGATTTTCGAGACCGGCATCAAGGTGATTGATGTGCTGATGCCCCTGGAACGCGGAGGCAAAGCCGGTTTGTTTGGCGGAGCGGGCGTGGGCAAGACCGTCTTGCTCACCGAGATGATTCACAACATGATCGGACACCACCAGGGCGTCAGTATTTTCTGCGGGATTGGTGAACGCTGCCGTGAAGGAGAAGAACTGTACCGCGAAATGAAGGAAGCCGGCGTGCTGCCGAACATGGTGATGGTGTTCGGGCAGATGAACGAACCACCGGGGAGCCGGTTTCGTGTGGGCCACGCGGCACTCACCATGGCGGAGTATTTCCGGGACGACGAACATCGTGACGTGCTGCTGCTCATCGACAACATTTTCCGTTTCATCCAGGCCGGTTCCGAAGTATCAGGGTTGATGGGACAGATGCCATCGCGTCTGGGCTATCAACCAACAATGGGCACCGAATTATCCCAGTTGGAGGAACGCATCGCCAATACCGATACCGGGGCCATTACGTCGATTCAAGCGGTGTATGTGCCGGCGGATGATTTCACCGATCCGGCGGCGGTGCACACCTTCTCGCATCTGTCCGCCTCCATCGTGCTTTCTCGAAAACGGGCGAGTGAGGGCCTGTACCCGGCCATCGACCCCTTGCAGTCCAGTTCAAAAATGGCCACGCCAGGCACGATCGGCGAACGGCATTACCGCATCGCGCAGGACGTCCGGCGGACATTGGCGCAATATGCAGAACTCAAGGATATCATCGCCATGCTTGGCTTGGAGCAATTGTCACCGGAGGACCGTAACGTGGTCGCGCGCGCGCGCCGGCTGGAGCGTTTTCTCACCCAGCCGTTTTTCACGACGGAACAGTTTTCAGGCCTCAAAGGAAAACTCGTCAGCCGCAAGGACGCCTTGGACGGGTGCGCACGTATTCTGCAAGATGAATTTAAAGATTACCCGGAGCATGCGCTGTATATGATTGGAGCGGTTGAGGAAGCCAAAGAAAAAGCCAAATCGGACAAACCTACAGGAAACCCGACGCCCAATCCGAAGTCCGAACGGTAGTCCAAACGATCCTCGAAACTGAAAGCGGAGATCAAACATGCAGACGACTCTCATGACCTTGAAAATTCTTCTCCCATTCCGGATCTTCGCCGAGCAGAAAGCGGTGACGCGCATTGTCGCGGAATCCCGAGAGGGTTCGTTTGGACTCTTACCGCAACGGCTTGACTGCGTGGCTGCGCTGGAGCCAGGGATACTGATCTACGAAAGCAACGGGGAAGATGAGAGGTACGTGGCCCTTGACGAAGGCGTGCTGGTCAAAAGCGGCCAGGAGGTACTGGTCTCTGTGCGCAACGCCATTGCCGGAACTGACCTCCAGCAATTGCGCGCGGCAGTGGAACATGAATTTTTGACGCTAAACGAACATGAGCAAAGCCTCCGCTCGGTGATGACCAAGTTGGAAAGTAGCTTTGTGCGCCGCTTCGCGGATTTTCACCATGTCTGATAAACCGTCAGAGAAATCCGGCAAGGAAGACCTAAGCTTAGCCAGCCGGGTCGGCACAAAAGCGGCGCGCAAACTCAAGGCGCAACGTCACACGACGCGGACTATCTGGTTTGGGTTGGGGATGATGGGGCTGATCGGCTGGTCGGTGGCGATTCCGACGCTTCTTGGCGCATCGCTCGGTCTCTGGCTCGACAAACATTATCCCGGCCCGCATTCATGGACGCTGGCACTACTCTTCATTGGCCTGATCATCGGCTGTGTGAATGCCTGGCACTGGGTGACAAAGGAAGATCAGGAAATACGAGCGGAACAGGAGAATCACGATGAATGACATCTTTCGTCTGTTACCGGCCTTGGTAGAGGGCTTTTTGCTTGGAGCGATGTTTTTTGGAGGCCTGTGGTGGACCGCTCAAAAAGGCATATCGTCCACACAGCCGGCCCTCTGGTTCTTCGGCAGCCTTCTGCTGCGAACGAGCATAACCCTGGCTGGGTTCTATGTGATTTCAGGCGGCCATTGGGAGACGCTACTGATATGTCTCTTAGGATTTACCATCGCGCGAATGACCGTGACGAGGCTCACTCGCTTGGCCGAAACGCCACCCCGTCCCACACAGGAGGCTGGCCATGCGCCTTAGCCCGGATGAAATTATTTTCTGGCAATACGGGTTCATCAAGGTAAATGCCACAATTGTGGTCACCTGGGGATTGATGCTGTTGTTGACCCTCGGCTCAACAGCCATTACGCGCCAACTTTCCAGTGGCCTGACACGTTCTCGCTGGCAGAATCTTCTGGAAATCGTCGTCACCGCCATCCAGAAACAAATTGAAGAAGTTGGCCTGAGTCAACCGCACAAGTATCTCAGCTTTCTGGGGACGATCTTCCTGTTCGTCGCCACAGCCAGCCTCTGCACGATCATTCCCGGTTACGAGCCGCCGACGGGCTCCCTCTCGACCACAGTAGCCCTCGCGTTGTGTGTGTTTGTGGCCGTACCCCTTTTCGGCATCGAGGAACAAGGAGTAGGCGGATATTTCAATTCCTATCTGAAGCCGACCGTCATTATGCTGCCCTTTAACATTATCAGCGAATTCTCGCGCACGCTGGCCCTAGCCGTCCGCTTGTTCGGCAATATGATGAGCGGGGCCATGATTATCGGGATTCTGCTGACGATCACCCCCTTTATCTTCCCAATCGTCATGAACCTCCTCGGTCTGCTCACCGGGATGGTGCAGGCCTATATATTCAGTATCCTGGCCACGGTCTATATTGCGGCCGCGACACGAACCCGTCCGCTAGAACCAGAACCTGATTCTGGAGGGCAACATTGATACACAAGCCACAACAACCAAAGGAGATACTATGGACAACATGACGCTTATTGCGGTGGCATCGATAGTCACCGCCGGTTTCACCACCGGCATCGGCTGCATTGGACCGGCACTTGGGGAAGGGAGAGCGGTCTCCACCGCGTTGACTTCGCTCGCCCAGCAGCCCGATGCCTCAAACACCATCACCCGTACACTGTTTGTCGGTCTGGCGATGATCGAATCCACGGCCATTTACTGTTTCGTGGTCTCGATGATTCTGATTTTTGCTAACCCGTTTTGGAACCATGCCATCACCCAGGCTATAGGAAAGTGAGACGATGCTAATCGACTGGTTTACCGTTGTGGCGCAGGCACTCAACTTTCTCATCCTGGTGTGGTTATTGAAGCGCTTCCTGTATAAGCCCATTCTTGATGCGATCGATGCGAGGGAGAAACGGATCGCCGCCGAACTCGCAGACGCCGACGCGAAAAAAGCCGAAGCCCAGCAGGAACGCGACGAGTTCACACGAAAGAACAAGGAGTTCGACCAGCAACGCGTGGCATTGCTGAGTCATGCAGAGGACGAAGCTTCAGCCGAACGTCAGCGCCTCCTCGGCCAAGCGCGGAAGGAGTCGGATACCTTGCGCACCAAATGGCAGGAGGCGTTGAGAAGCGAGCATCGGAGTTTGAGTGAAGAACTCAGTCGCCGAACACGGGAAGAAGTCTTTGCCATCGCGCGAAAGACATTGAAGGACCTGGCCACGATGAGCTTGGAGGAACAGATGACCGAGGCCTTCATCCTCCGGTTGAGTGAACTCAGCCCTGCAGAGAAGGACGGATTGAAGGCAACATTCGAGGCCGCATCCGCTCCAGCCATTGTGCGCAGCACCTTCCGCTTGCCTGCGGCTCAGCGTCGCGTCATTGAAGATGTCGCCAAGGACCTGCTCGCCATTGAGACCCAACTCCAATTCGAAACCGCTCCGGATTTGGTGAGCGGCATCGAACTCACGGCAAATGGACACAAGATTGCCTGGAGTATCGGAGACTATCTCGCATCGCTCAAAAAAAGCGTCGACGAAGTTTTAAAAGAGCACCCCAACCCGACCGCTACGGCCGACACCTCTCTCGAACAGCATGCCAATGAACAGCCCATCTGAAAACCTCCAGAGTCTCTTCGACAACGCATTCGCGGGAATGCGCCACGTGCGCGATCACTTCTCACCCGGGCTGACTCCCCATGAAGTGGGAAGGATCACGAACGTCTCCACCGGCATTGCCAGAGTTTCCGGTCTTCCCCGGGTGGGGTTTGAGGAAGTACTGAAATTTCCCGGTGATGTGTACGGCATCGCCTTTAACGTTGATGAGGATGAAATCGGCGTCGTGCTCCTCGGCGACTACTCACAGTTACAGGCCGGGGATGAAGTCGAACGGAGGGGACACGTCATGGACGTGCCGGTGTGCGACGGATTGATCGGGCGAGTCGTCAATCCATTGGGACAGCCCTTAGATGACCGCGGGCCGGTGGTCTCCAACGAGCGGTTGCCTCTTGAACGTCCAGCACCGCCCATCATGAATCGTGCGCCCGTCACGATGCCGTTGCAAACCGGCATCAAGGTCATCGATGCGCTCATTCCCATCGGACGCGGCCAGCGCGAGTTGATTCTTGGCGATCGGCAAACGGGAAAAACTGCCATTGCTGTCGACACGATTCTCAATCAGCGCGACCAGAATGTGCTCTGCGTGTATTGCGCCATCGGCCAGCGCGCCTCCGGCGTGGCCAAAGTCGTGGCCACCCTCCGAGAACACGACGCGATGGAATACACCATCGTCGTCGTGACCGAAGGCAACGACCCGCCGGGGCTCGCGTATATCGCGCCCTATTCCGCCACCAGCATTGCGGAATATTTCATGAACCAGGGTCGCGATGTACTCATTGTCTACGACGACCTGACGCATCATGCCCGGGCCTATCGTGAGCTGTCCCTACTCTTGCGACGCCCGCCAGGTCGCGAAGCGTTTCCCGGGGACATCTTTTACATCCACTCGCGGCTGCTGGAACGCGCCACACATCTGCGCAAAGAATTGGGTGGAGGCTCGCTGACGGCCCTGCCCATTATTGAAACTGAAGCGCAAAACATTTCCGCCTACATTCCCACCAATCTGATTTCCATCACGGATGGACAGATCTACCTTTCGCCTTCCCTGTTTGAATTAGGGGTGCTGCCTGCGATCGATGTCGGTCGATCTGTTTCCCGCGTGGGAGGGAAAGCCCAACGAGCGGCCTACCGCGCCGTGGCGGGAAACCTCAAGCTGGCCTATGCGCAGTTTGAGGAGCTGGAAACCTTCGCCAGATTCGGCGCCAGGCTGGATGACGACACCCGCAAGATCATCGAACACGGGCGGCGAATCCGCGCCTGCCTTAAGCAGCCGGAATTCTCACCGGTCTCCGTACCCGCTCAAATCGCCCTGCTATTGGCATTGACCGAAAACCTGTTTGATCCGGTGCCGCTTAACCAAATGACGAACGCCGAACATGCGTTATACAAGGCAGCCCTGGACATCCCGTTGGCGGTGTGCAAACAATTGGAGGGAACAACCAAGTTACAGGCAGAAGATCGTAACACGATTATTCGTATCGCCCGCAAAGCCCTTGCACGTTTTCAACTCACTTCGGATCTCAAGGAGAAGTCATGAGCGACACCATGGCGAGTCTTCGCCGAAAGATCGGCGGAGCTGGAGATCTCCATTCCGTGGTTCGCACGATGAAAGCCTTGGCCGCTTCGAGCATTGGACAATACGAGCAATCGGTGAGCTCATTGGCCGACTACGCTCGCACCGTGGAGTTGGGGTTAAGCGTCTGTTTCCGGAAAGACCCGCCAAAGGCTCTGCTGGGAGAACAGCAGAAGCACTCATATGCAGAGGGGATTGGGGCGGTCGTGTTCGGTTCAGACCAAGGACTGGTGGGCCAGTTTAATGAGGTGATAGCCGAATACGCGGTTAAGACACTGGCCTCTCTACCTGGTCACCCGAGAGTATGGGCCGTCGGAGAACGCGTGCAGGGGCACATGGAAGACGCAGGGCTGCCGTTGCAAGGAGTCTTTCCCGTCCCAAATTCCGTCAAGGCCATCACTCCGCTTGTCGGTCAGATTCTCCTGGAAAGCGAAACGCGCCGCAGCCGCGGAGAAATAGCCGAGGTCCACCTTTTCTATAACCGGCCCACGTCGAGAGCGGTGTATACCCCGGTCAATCAGCGCCTACTCCCGCTGGACGAACGCTGGCGAAGCGAGGTGGCCAGACTCTCCTGGCCGACAAAGAATTTGCCGGAGGTCATTGGCAGTAGTACTGCAACCCTGCGAGCGCTCATCCACGAGTATCTCTTCGTCTCGCTCTTCCGGGCCTGCGCGGAGTCTCTGGCCAGCGAAAACGCCAGCCGTCTCACAGCGATGCAACGCGCTGAAAAAAATATCGACGAACTGCTGGAGGATCTCAATCGGCACTTTCACCAAATGCGGCAAAGCGGCATAGACGAGGAGCTGTTTGACCTCCTTTCCGGCTTTGAGGCGCTCGCAAAAAAACCAATCCCCTCGGATCGCAGTGTGGATCGATCTTGATTGGGTAGAATCCCCTCTACCAGCCGCGCTCAATGATGCTATTCTTGCTAAATTGGGGGAATATAAGATACCTGGCACCCTAGTTATACACACACAACATCAATATTCTCCGGATTTGATCTTTCCGCACCGATCATGACTCGCCTACAAGACATTCGCCGTATTTTGTGGTGGGTGCTCCTCTTGAATCTCGTTGTAGCCGCCGCGAAGTGGGTGTATGGGGTCATCACCCAATCCCTGGGAATGCAGGCCGATGGCCTCCATTCATCTTTTGATGGCCTATCCAATGTGGTGGGGTTATTCGGCCTTTGGCTCGCCTCACCTCAACCTGACGCTGACCATCCTTATGGGCACAAAAAGTTTGAAACGTTAGCTGCAGGAGCCATTGGTGGGTTTCTCGTCTTGACCTGTCTCTACCTCCTTTGGAAAGCCTACCGATCATGGACCATGGACTTACACCCTGAGGTCACCATGATTAGCTTTATAATCATGTTTATCACCATGGGCATCAACATCTTTGTCACGAAATGGGAACGGCAAAAAGGGAAAGAGTTGAAAAGCGATATTCTGACCGCTGATTCCTATCACACAGCCAGTGATGTCCTGACGTCATTGTCAGTGCTCGCCGGACTCCTGGCCATTCAAGCCGGTTACCCGTTTATCGATCCCTTGGTAGCTGTGGTCATTGCGGGCGTCATCGCTTGGACAGCGATTATCGTACTCAAAGACGTATTGTCGTCATTAACCGATCGGATACGGCTAGACCCCCAAGAGGTTCAAACCGCCGTGATGACGATACCTGGCATTTTTGATTGTCACGACATCCGCACCCGTGGGTTGGCGAATCATGTGTTTGTGGATCTCTCCATTCATGTAGATCCCACATGGTCCGTCGAGCAGGCCCATGTGCTCGCCACCGACGTAGAAGCGTTCCTTCTGACACAATTTGATTCCGTGGAGGATGTCGTGGTTCATATCGAACCAGAAGGCCATGGAGAAGATCGGCCGGAATCGTAAATCGTGAGGCGTGAAGGGTGAGACGCTAAGAGAAGGAAGAACGGTTTTTTCGCCTGACCTTAGGCTTTCCTTAGGATTCTGGGGAGTGTTCTGCCGCATACAGGGGAAGGGAAACAACGAAGGTTGTACCTTGATTGGGAAGGCTATTCACACGGATGGTTCCGTTATGTTCTTGAATAATGCCATGAACCACCGTTAAACCTAGTCCAGTGCCTTCACCCACAGCCTTAGTGGTGAAGAAGGGATCAAAAATTTTTGAAATCCGATCTTCAGAAATTCCCGTGCCGGTATCCTGAACACTGAATTCAACCATGTCGCCCTTGGGGCAAAGCTTGAGAGTGATGATCCCACCGTTGGGCATCGCTTGACAGGCATTCAACAAC
>Ga0224506_10000908_pt1 | contig 22469 bp, 18 predicted proteins | sample SF_Jan12_sed_USG_2_FD_169108 | JGI IMG/M metagenome (GOLD analysis project Ga0224506, IMG submission 169108) | Sediment microbial communities from San Francisco Bay, California, United States - SF_Jan12_sed_USGS_8_1 | ecosystem: Environmental > Aquatic > Marine > Sediment | place: USA... | reverse complement strand
TGTGTGTTGGAGCATATATTGAACCGAGACTTGAAGTTCCCGTGAAACGGCTTTATTCAACAGACTAACATAATCAGGCGTCATTTTCATCGGTTCAGACATTTTATAACAACCCTTTCACTAGTTAGTTTGCGCATTCTAATTTGGAACAGTACAAGCTTTTAAATATGTGTAACTGTGTGACAACAGTCACAAAACCTTAAAAGCACGCGCATTCGCACAGACTTTTGGTGGTTGAATGCCGAAAAAAGAAAAAACCAAGATGAAGAAGTCTGAGAAAAATTGTGTATACGTCTGTGATGTCTGTGGTTGCGAGATAGTATGTACAACACCGGGTAGAGGTCCTCTCGTCTGCTGCGAAGAAATAATGTGTTGCTGTTAGTTTCTTGGTGCGCACCCGTTTGGATAGGCCCAAACCTTCGGTTGTGATACTCTCCGCTAGTCTCTTCATTAGTAGACGCTGTTGTTCTTTAGCCTCTGCTAGTACTCTGTATTCTTAGTGAGATCGATTTTGGACTAGCTCACGTGTGATCTCATTTTTTATTATTTTTCAGCCGTGTTTACATTCTGGTAGAACTTTCAGTTGTTCTAACTGCTTGTTAAGCGTGATCACATCGCCTGTTGACTTAACAATATGAACTGGCAGACAAACAGTCAAATGACCAAGAAATGGTTTCTTGAATCCAAGTTCCTTCGTTGTTTCATTTGTCAACGCAACATGTAAGTGTGTAATCTGCCACAATCCTGCGTCAACCTCAGCCCCAGTAACTTCGCCAATTGTAAAAGCATCTGTGGTAATTACTTTCATCCCGTTAATTTTACTAACTTCAACCATTTTTTCCACGAGATCTTGATATTTATTAATGTGAATAAAAAGTTTTGGACGTGTGTTCTGCGCGCGCGACAGAGACGTTTACAACCTAATATTTTTCAGATATCTGTTCCATATGACTGAAGCGACATAGCCAGCTAGAGCACCACTAGCCGTACCCACAACTAGTATGATTATCTCCATTACGAGGTTTCGTGGAATTAGTTCAATCAGGAGGGTAGTTGAGTAGTAGCTTAAAACTCCAACGAAAGCAGTGGCTAGCGTCATAGCAGCAACTATCCTAATGGTGTTTACTTCTTTCCCTGGAATGTTAACGTTCAACACAAAGAAAAGTCCATCAACAAGAAGACCAAACAGGAGTGCAAACACAAAGGAAAAAGGAGCAAGAGCCAAATTCCACAGAGCTGTCAAGACTCCTCCTATTAACCCCGAATAAGTGGCGCCGAGTCTTCTTAGAAGCAGCGAACTCAAAGCAAGCAGAAGAGCTTGAACAACAACAATCATTTTGTTGACTGGTGACGGTACAAGAGTCTTAGACACGAATATTAAAGCGCCAAAAACAGTAGCAATGGCTATTCTCTTTGTATGTTGCACCACCTATCACCATTAAATAGATTACACATGAAATCAAGTAGTTTTCTATTCCTCAGAATTCTATCTTTGGGAAACTTACTATATTAGTTGATAAGAAAAATCAAGCAAGAATACTCTTGTCCCTAAGCAAATGATTCCCTAAACCTATTGATGAAGACACGCAAAAGGAAATAGCGCTCGCGCGCGCAGACTCGGAATATCGGGAGCAGACCTTACGATTAGTTGGTTTTTTGGAAACATTGATATACCACACAAGATAAAGGAGGTGTGGATGAGTGAAGTTGAGTGTTCAAGAGTTCCTAGATTCAGTTCAAAATCCAAACACCAAAAAAGGATACAGACATGGAATCAAAAAGTTCTGTGAATGGTACGGCAAAAGTGCAGAAGAGATCCTTGAAATGAGAAAAGATGACCTAACCCAGAGAGCAGGAGAGAATCTCATTGAATACAAGAATAGAGCTGCAAGGTTCGGAAAAGAAATAGAGAATTTTCACAGCTACCTCTTGTCGCAAGGATATTCTACTAATAGCTCAAGAAACCTGACCATCGGAATAAGGCAGCTCTTCAGGTTCTATCAAATGCCCGTAAGAATCAGAGCAGGAAGCAAAGTAACCAAAACAGTCAAGACATCCAAAAGTTTCCCCTTAAGAATCGAACACGTCAGGAAAATGTTCGCGGTTGCAGACCTCAGAGAAAGAGTCATACTAAGCATGGCAACAGACCTGGGGCTAAGGATAAGCGACTTCATGAAACTCAAAAAAGACGATCTCTCACCATTAAACCAGGAACCACCAATCCCATTTGACTTAACAACAGGCAAAGAAGAAATCATAGCACACGGATTCTTAAGCCAAGAAACCGCAGATCTGCTGAGAGCCTACTTGCCCACATTAGAACGAAAGAATGGCAATCCTTACCTATTCCCCTCGAATGGAAAGAGTCACATTTCAGATGAATGGCTTAACAGACTATTGCAAAGACTAGCTGAAAAATCCAAAATTGCCATGAATGGTAAAAGCCTAACATTCCACTGTTTCAGAAAGATGCTTCTCTCCGCAGCCATAGATTCAGGAATCGGCTTGACAGCAGGAAAAAAACTCTGTGGAAAAGCCATACCCCAATCTGACGACACCTACTTGACAACCGTTAATCTCCAAAAGAAGTTCACCCAACTGAAAAGATTCCAAACCATAAAAGAACAGCCAAGAGTAGAGACAGAAAAAATCGAGTCCCTGAAAAGTGCAGTAAACAAGCTTCAGGAGGAACTGACTCGGCAAAGACTGATAACTGACACCATCTCTGAGGAAAACATCAGGACGAAACAGGAACTTGAAAGACTGCAGCCTCTAGTGGAATTCGTGAACAGCTTTGACGCCCCTGAAAACCTCAAGACAATACTGAACTACCTCAAAGAAGATTACATGGACGCCTATTCTGACGAAAGACTACGCCCACTGAAAGTCGAGATCTCTCCCTACATATCCAAAAAATTAGAAGAGATCGCCAAGAAAATGGGCATAACACAAAAAGAGGCCTTAGCAGAACTGGTCAAAGAGGATCTAGAAACTATGGAAAACGCTGAGAAGAAATTCAAGAAACTAGAAGAGAGAATAAAAAGTCAGCGCAGAAGAAAGCCGAGAACCTAGGAAGCGCGCGCTCTTCATATCTGCTTCTAGAAAAGATCTAGCCCAAAATCTAAGCCGACTAAGAGACAAACAATTATCCCGATTAATAGTAAAGTCAAGAGTATAGTATGCTTCATTGATTCGAACGTTATTTCTTCGGCTTCCGTCGTAAGCCAAATGAACGTCATAGCGAGAGCTGGATAACCGAACACATTTGCAAGGATGCCACCGGTTAAATAATTTCCCATCCCAAAGAAAACAGCAGGTACAACCAGAGAACATGATGCCAGAACTCCTAAAAACCAAATCAATACCGAAGGTTTGATAACGATATGAGCTACCGCTATTCCACAAAACAAAATTAATATCCCAGTTACTGAAAAAGCCAGGGCTGCTTCTTGGTCGCTTAAGACTGCTTCAAGAACATATGGAATATGAATAGAAAATGTAAAGTGCGCGAGCGCCGTTCCCCCTGCAAGCCCGTACACCCCCAGCGCTAGGAGAATTACTCCAATAGGCAGAGCTAATGTTCCCAATAGCGTAAAAATTTTCTCGCGAGCTCCCATTTTTGATCATACTCCATATAACTCTAAGACTACTTAAGAGATTTTTGTTAGTAGATACACGCACGCGCTTTACTAATAGATTTTTCAGTTAAAAAGCCTCCAAAACCAACCAATCACCCTTCAGTTCCCAACGCTTCTTTCTATACTTGCTTGCCTTCTCCAGCCTCGTGAAAGGAACGCTACTTATGTCGTAACCACGCTTCCCACGATCTCTTATTTTTAATCGAACTTTCACTCAAAACCCCCGTGAAAAGAGAGATTTGAGCTTATTTAAGGGTTCCCACGCGTTCCTCCAAAAACAGTTTTTGCCCCACCTTAGAATCCTCCTTTTCACAAAATAACCCCAAGAAACCGATAATCGCCCAAAAAGAACCATTTCCACGAGAGTTGAATTACTATTATACTATATCTCGTCAAGGGGATTTTTGTGACAACCCCAAAAACAACCACCCGTGAATAAGAGAACGGGAATCTCTTCGGTCTCTACGCGCGAGAGGGACTTTCCCTCCCTCTACTAATACACCCTCCCAGAGAAGCTTCAGCACTCTGCAAAAACACAGATGAATGTAGTATTATTTTGACTAATAGTAAACGAGAAATTCGTTTGGCTCTCGCCAAACTCCCACCGATGCGAGTTAAGGCCGTTTTCCAAAAGCCCCGCCTACGTAGACCTTTCACAGAAATCCAATATCCGCTGTCCTTCTAGTAACAACCAGAAATTGTGCCAAATAAAACGATAACGAAAATGAAAGCAGAGAATGCGCACGCTCCGCAACCTTCTCAGTTTTCAAACGTTCACAATTATTTTGTGTATTTCTCTATGCTTACATTGTCTTCTTTGAAGGGTATGGTATCCTTCTCGACATTTAGGTATAATTTATCTATTTCATCTTGGATTTCAATTGTCTTTTCAAGCACAGTTGCAACCTTGCAAAAATGCTTTATATCCTCAAGAGACAGTTTCCTATTCTTTCTTTAAGCCATTTGGATAAGACCTCATATCCACCTATTTGATAATCCCAGATTTCTCTTTTTACTCCTTCGAAATACTGCTTTTCGTTGATATAGACCCTATTTCTTTTGTATACTGGTGTCCCTTTCACTACGCTGCTTCCTTTTCCCTGAAATTTGGCGATAGGAGTGCCTAACCTTTCTGATTTCAATAGGTGCAACTCCACGAGCCTACTGCCCATCTTGCTGATATTCTTGAAGAGCTCATAATCTTTGGGAAATGGCACTCTTGGGAAGTTAGTTTTTAAGAACTCGGCATACTTGTTGCGATAAATGTTGGAAAAAAGCACTCCGTAAACATAATAGAACACCTCCACTGGTTCAGGTTTCTTGCCATAGGTTTTCTCCAAAGATCTGAGAAGTCTTGGGTTAAGGTTTGGTTTCTTCGAGTTGATATTGGGGTAAAGATACAGTGGAAACAAGTATGCCGCACCCTTATTGCTAATGAAAATGCGTGAATCAGTTACTCCGCTTGAAACCAACGCATAGTTGTAGTTGTTCACTTCATAAGCATATTGCCTCATGCCGTTAAATCCCAAGTTTTCTTGCATCATATGACTCATAACCCTTCGGCGTGCACGATCCACTACATCATCGTGACAGAATATCCATCGAATATCAAATGGTCTAAAGAAAATTGGTATGATCCTTTTTTCCCAATCATGGTCTGCTTTGATTTTTTGACGTTTTTCCTTCAACTTCCAAGTTTCAGTATCCTTTAACCCTATGCTATTCCTGATTAGTTCATCTGATATGGAAGTGTTCCTAAACATCTGAATACGTTTCTTCAAAGAATCCTTGTCAATGTCAATCACCAATTTGTCACGATGTGTTTGAACTCCTACAGAATATAACGGGAAAACATCGGTGACTTTTATGAATTTGGCATAGATTCGGGCTGATTCTTCATCTCTTGGAATGAACAAATACTCTTCAGAATGAGGTTTCAATCTTTCCCATTTAGTTGTTTTAATGTCATTTTCAAGAAGCCAATTGTACTTGTCTTGGCGAAGCCCCCAAAGGTCAGCATGATAGACTCTTGCCACATCTTTTCGCTTCTTTTTCTTGATATACAGAGAAATAGCAACGCCTTGCCTAATATAAAAGACGTTTTCATCTTTGCTTCCATCAGGACATTTTTCCTTCTTCGAAGAATTGCCATGCAAATCCAGAACGTAAATTTCATCAAAACTCTTCATCAAATGCCGTCGCATTCCTCTAAAAGTTGGATTATCTAAATAGCTGTGATTAGTTATGTAACCTATTACTCCTTCTTCCACTTGATTGATTTTCCATTGGGCAAATCTGATAAATTTTACATAGTCATCTTGCAACCACTTTGGGTTTCTTTCTCCAAGCGGTTTTCCATCAACATACTTATAGTCTTCAATTAATCCAGTTATCCATTTACCCTTGTTTGCTGAACTGCCAGAATAGGGGGGATTGCCCAGAATAACCCAGATCGGTGTTCTTTTTTTGACTTCTCCCGCCTTTCTGCTTTCTTCAGCCAAAGACGCCATACCTGGCAATGCTGTTTGTTCTATCTCTTCTAATTCTAATGTATTCGTGAGATAGAATTTCACTCTTTCATTTTCTTGTAGGGTGTATCCTAATTCATTAAGTAAAAACGATATCTTGAGATGTCCAATAGCATATGGAGCAACCATCAATTCAAAAGCATAGAAATTCTTTAGAACATGTTCTTCTATGAACTTCTTTCTAATTCCTTCTCCAAACTTTGACACGATTTCCTTTGTCGCTTCTTTTATTGCTTCAGCTAAGAACGTTAGTGTTCCTGCGGCAGGGTCTAATATTGTGACCTTTTCATTTGCCAATCCGTTTTCTAAATCGAATTTCTCTTTCAGAACTGTATGTAGAGAACGGACGATATATGAAACGACTGATTCAGGAGTGTAAAACACACCTCTCTTTTCTCTTTCTTCAGGGTCATATTTTGCAAGAAATGTCTCATAGAAATGAAATACAGGGTCTTCTCCTTTTCTATTTCGGAAAAACTCTGAGAATATTTTCTTCACATCGACATTAGCTAAGACGTTAGAGATTTCGTCAACAATCCACTCTAACTGAGGAGGCAAATCTCCTAGAGAAATAAAATCGAATATTTCTCTCAGTATTCCTATCGTATGGGGAATATCATAAACGGCAATTTTTCTATTAAATTCTCCTTCACAACGCGTTCGAGAAGCAAAAAGACCGTATGTGATTGTTTGAGAGTATAAATCTGCAAATTGTTCTTTCGTTAATCCTCTAATTAGATATGTGTGAAATGCTTCATAAAAACCATGTATCTTTCCGATTCCATTCTTTTCTTCCTCTCTTAGTTCTTCAGCGATCACTTCATCACGCAAAAATCGGGTTCTCTTTGCTAACTCTACAGCAAGAGTCTCTGCTGAGGAAATGCTTGGAAAAGAAAAGGAAAAGAATTTTTCTAATAGACTCTCAAAATCCTCTTTATTTTCAACAGGGGGAGTACCCCTCAAAGTGTAAATGGACATAGGGTCAGCAATTTTAGTTCGACCGATATGAAGTCCGTCCTTATACAACCTAAATTCAAAAAAATTGGTTAACATGAAATTTTTGAATGTGGATTTGTAGCGTTTTATCTGATCTGTTTTTTCAATTTGGTCTAGCTCGGTCTCTGGTGTTTTTGCTTCTATATATCCGACAATTTTCTGCTTTCCGTCCCATACTCGGAAATCTGGGTTGCCTGCCTCTGTCTTCTTTGGCAGAATGGTGATATGGATGTCCTTTTTACTAGTTGATTTAGCAAACTCCATTAATAGGTCTTTAAGAGTAGAATAATAGCTCTCTTCTGTTGCATCGCCTCGTCTAGCAACACCTAATATTTTCTGGATGTATAACTTGAGCATTTCATCTTCTATTTGATACAATCCACGCTAATAAGTTTACAGAACCCCAAAGGTGGTAACTCGTTTCGTTACACTGAACAGCCTAATCCATCACATCAGACTTAACACTATCCTAAGATAGTAACATTTATTTGTAAGAAAATCCTTACCTCATATGGTATATCAAAATAAATAAAAGCCAACTATTCGTTAGGACTTCTGGAGATATCTCCACTAGGGGTTGGTTCCTCCGAACTATAGCATTTTTTTGACTAAACCGCAGCATGCGCCTCTGGGGTAACATCCCAAAGCTAGGTTGGTTGGTTGGGTTAAAATTTAATCCAAACCCCAAACCCTTGCTAAACTTTATTCAATCTCTTCATTTTGGATTTTGTCCAAGGTTTTTCCAAAAGTTATAAAAGTGGTAGTATTAGAGATATAATGAATGATGCAGCATGAGTAAGAAAATAGTTCAGTTGACTTTGTTTTCGGTGTTCTTATTGTCTGTAATGGTTGTGATATCGGTAGTAGCCCAACCAAGAATAGTCGGTGTCGATGCGGGTGACTGGTTTAAGTATGGTGACATCACCGTTAATTGGAGTTCTAATGATCCAAATGCTACATTTCCTCCTCCTTATTGGGAGGAGTTGGCAGGGTGGAATGAGACAGAGTGGATGTTATCAACGGTTGAAGACGTCTCTGGCACAAATGTAACCTTTCAATTTATATACCATTTCAAAAATGGTACTGAGACAACTGAGAGTGGTTACATAGACTTAGACACTGGAGATGGAAACATGACTTACATGGCTATTTCAGCTAATCTTGACGCAGGTGATACAGTATACACTTCTGAAGATTATTCCGGATGGCAGATAAACGAGACAATAGTCAGAACATACCCAGACAGCGTAAGAGATACAAATCACATAAACATGACATCCGAATATTCAATGACAATAAATGAAACAGAATACTATTACTATAACTCCATGAACTTCTACTGGGATAGAGAAAGTGGAGTCTTTGTTGAAGACTACTTTGAAGGAATTAATCAAACAGGAGAGTACACAACAACCTGGTCAGCGCTGTCTAGAATTACCGAGTCAAATGTTTGGGTAATACCTGAATTTCCCACATGGACACCAATGCTACTTGTATTCGTTATTCTTACAGTTTCTATAATCGTCTACAAGCAAAGACTACTCAAATCGCTAATCCACTAAACCATTATCTTCATTCTTTTTTTGCATAGCTAGCGGGTGCTGATTAAATAGTATGTTTCTACACAGTGCAATAATAGAATTGGAATTTTGTCCACAGCGCCCGTGGTTATTTTTCCATTGATGGACTATCATGACGAGATTCGTGTGCCTATGTGGTTAGCTTGTATTCTTTCATTGTACAACGCCTATTGGAGAATCTATCATCCAACATTGATTGTTTCAAGTTCTGCTTTCAAGGTCAACGGCCTGTTGGTTGGATTAAAATTTAATCCAACCAACCAACCAACAAAACAGAAAGCAGCAAACGTTCCACTTCCCTCTGGGAAGGGCTCTGTGAAGTTACCAGTTTCTGGGTCTGGCAGTATTTGAATGAAACCTAATATATAGTCATTCTCAGCCACAAACAAGGAGTATGTTCCGTGAGGAGCAAAGCTTCTCATGAAATCTCCTTCAATAACCCCGGTATGAGATAACACGGTCACGTTGAACTCTAGCCGTAACTGAACGCTTATTAATTTGTGTGAAGCTTCTAAACCCGCGATATTCACATTAATTGCAAAGCTGCCACCTATGATTTCGGGAGGGAAAATGTAAACTCTTGGCTTAGATTCTGACGTTTCACTCGTTGCCGCAACAGTTATTATAGACAACAATAGCACTGAAGCAGAAATTAATAACACAATTCTCCTTTTCATTTCTCTCTGTTGTTATACTCATATCTGGGTTTATAAATAGCATTTACGGAGAAATCTTCTATTGTCTAATAAAGTCAAATTACTCTTATCAATCAAACGGCCTCATGTAAGAGGATCGGAAGCAGTTTCTTTGATTAGAAAGCTGTGAGGCATAAGTGATTAAATTAGAATGCATATATACTAATCAATTATTGTGTGATAATTAAGAGGTAGAAGTCATGAAAGAAATTGATTGGAAGCTTCTTTCTCAGCTTTTGAACAACTCTCGAAGAAGCGACAGAGAATTGGCAAGGGCAATAGGAAGTTCTCAACCGACTATAACAAGAAGGAGAAATACGCTTGAAAAGGAATTGATTGAAGGCTACACTGCTATCCCCAGATGGGAAAAACTGGGATATGAGATAATGGCATTCACATTCGTGAAAACAAAAGAAGCTCTAGGGCCAGAAGAGCAACATAGACCTAACCATGCGAAAGCAACTGAATGGATGATGAAGCAGCCTAACGTAATATATGCCGCTGGATGTCGAGGAATGGGATCGAACGGCTTCATGATTTCTGTTCACAAGAGCTACTTGGACTTTGACAGGTTCATGGAAAAACACAACGGCGCCCTTGGGCCCTTAATAGACAGCGCCGAAACCGTCATGGTAAGTCTCGAAGGAAGAAACACACTGAAGCCTTTACACTTCAAATATCTCGGAGAAGACATAAAAAACAACAAAGCAATTTAATAAAGAGTAAGGCATGCGCAAAAAAGCTGTCGGACATAAACAATCAAAATCAGACAACTTATTATGTGTACATGGTGAAGTCTGAATATAGCAAAGTTTTTACGTTTTGTTTACTTACAACTAGCGCGCGCAATGCTAGGTCCCTTTTGAAAACTGTACTGCTTATCCCAATGATACATCCCTCCATAACAAACGCGCGTGTGTCCTAGGTAAGCAATCAAGAGTCTCATGTTTCGGAGTGTGTAGCAATGTTTCCTCGTTCGGTGACAACCTTGACCAGATATGGTTTGTCTGGCAAGCTTATATCGCTGCGAATGTATGATTCTGTGTCTCCAGAGTTGATGTATATGTTTATATCATACCTTTGGTGATTTGTCGAATTGACATCTGCTTGGCTATCTTGCAGTTTCACGTACAAGGTGCCACTGTCACTTACGTAGCTACGCCATTTGTCTGTTAGATTCACAGCATATACGTCCCACCCTGTTGTTGGGGTATGTCCTGAAGTGTCGTTTAAGCCAGAGCCACTGTAGTCTGAGGCTGTCCAGTTGTAAGCCTTTAGATACCATTTCTCAAAAGTGTCGTTAGCCCTGTATCTTAATTGTATCTCAATAGACTGGATGTAAGCCAATAGATATGTGGATACGTCTATAGAGAACGTTCCATTTACGTCGAGTTCATTGCTTCCAGGTGGCGAATAGTTCACAACCACCCATACAGCAGTCATGCTTGTAGCTACGTTGCCCGATTTTTGTCCTGAAGCTCCAGCCTGAAGGGAATCTATTTCATTCCAAGTCCAAGCCAGTCCTGTATATGGATTCGTATCATACTGCGTATATTTGTCTTCGTAAGATGTGGAAAGAGCGATATCGCTGGACTCATAGTTACTGTCATAGGTTCTTATCAAAGTTCGTGCTAAACTCACTGTTCCTAAACCAGTGAAGATGGTTCAGAAGAAGGTGGGCTTTCGTGAGGGGTTTCAGTCTTTCGTGAGGGATTTTACTCAACAGAATCAAAAAGGTCACAAACAAAAACAACAGATTCAGAAACTGCACTTGCTGTAACTGTGCGCACGACATAAGTCTAGAAATTAGGTATAGCTCTTGAAATATCCCAAAACTTTTTTCATGCCATCAAATGAGCTCAGAAACTTACTAGCGTCGAAGAAGAAAGTCATATTGCACAAGACAATGTGTTTCAAGCCGACTTCTGCAAACTTCTCTATTTGGCCTATTATTTCGTCCGGAGTACCATACAGGTAGTAGTCTTCGCAGATCTGTCTAGGAACCTTTTCTAACACATCTAGCATCGTTTTTCGATCGTACCTAGTTGGAATATAGTCTAGGAGTCCGTAAAAGTTTTCGCCCAAAGGGTGGTGAACGCCATAGCGTTCGAAAATCTCATTGGGCAAAGTCAACATGTAGTTTTTCGCTAGTGGTGTATCCAACATCCTGAGGCATTCGTTGTGGTCCTCATCCAAGACTGTATAAGTCCAGAGAGCAGGAGTTATGTCGTCTGAATTTCGACCTGCCTTTTTTGCAGATTCCCTTATCGTCCTAAGGCCGTTCTTGTAAAAATCGATGTCTGGTGTCGCTGGCAACCATCCATCTCCTAGTCTACCAGTTATTTCGAGCATTCTTGGTCCATGGGCCGCAATCCATATTGGGGGATATTTTCCTTTCTCAAAAGGCTCCAAGCCAAGGACTGCATCCTTCATTCTCCAGAACTTTCCATCGAAATCAACTTTTTTGTCGCTTTCCCAAAGTAGCCTGACTATCTGGATAGCTTCTTCTAGCCTATCTACTGGTTTGTCCCATTCAATACCGTATGGAATGACGTTTTCCCCTTCTCCTGCTCCGATTCCAAGAATCACTCTGCCCTTAGATACGTGATCCAGCGTCAAAAAAGCCTGGGCGAGCATAGCTGGATGTCTCCGAAAGGCTTCAGTAACGCTTGGTCCCAACAGGATCTTTCTCGTATTCCATGCTACAACAGCTAATGTGCAGAGAGCCTCAAAGAACACATGCGGATTCTCCTGGTATGATGCCAACTCAACAATGTCTGGTGTCCAGATTGATTCCGGCACCCAACCCATCAAATGGTCTGGCCACCATGCAGAATCATAACCCGCTTCCTCGATTCCCCTTATCGTGTGTATACCTTCGTCAAAAGGAGGAAGAAACGCGCTCATCGTTCCAATCTTCACGTCAGAAACGTCCATGCTCATAACCAAGGAAATCTTGCATACTACTTAGATATGCTTTGCGTCTCAGTGAATAATGAACTCTACCTTACATGAGTGATGATTAAGGATCAGGCAACCGGTCTGCTCATTTTCCTCACATGCGTGACAGTTGCAACACTATATTGCGTTAGACTCTTCTGGCCAGCCCTAGAAAGCTTTCGCTCATGGATCATTGCAATCTCAGTGTTCTTGTGCTTTACCGCTATAATGGCCATAGGCGCTTCGCGCGGGCGAATGGAGGAAAATCAGGTAGCAAGTCTTAAAAAGAACTGCTTGTATCTAAATTTCGGGTCAAAGCTTGAAGATGTTTCGCGCATGCGTTATTGAGAAACTTCTAATCTTGTTAATGATTCTTACAGCTACAGTAAGTCCATTTGCATGTGCTTATTCCACTGCCAAAGTTTTCATTCAACCTCAATCCACTGTAGTCAAGGATGTTGGTGAGACTTTCACTGTTAACGTAAATGTTGCTAATGTCAGCAATCTTTACGGCTATGAATTCAGACTATTTTATAATACGACGATTTTAGACGGCATTAACGTAGAGCTACCTTTGGAGCACTTCTTAACTCCCACGCAAAGTTCTACCAACATCTTCGTTGCCAAACTAGAGATAAAAGATGACTTCAATGCTACATACGGCCGAATTTGGGTTGCTGCCACCCTTTTGAAACCGGAGGCGTCAAAAAATGGCAGTGGAGTGTTTGCGGCTATCACCTTTGCTGTGACAACGCTGGACTCGTCTTCCTTACAGCTTCAGGGCGTTAAACTTGGAAATCCTACAGTTCAACCGATCGCTTATGACGTAATAGATGGTGGAGTTGTTGTAGCACATGAACCTCCTCTAAACATTATTCTACTGTCAATCATAATAATAGGTGCAGCTATTATTATTTTGGCAATAACTATTATTTTAAGAAAGAAGTCAAAACAACTCGAATAAAATCAAAAAAAATTATTGTTTCAATGATGTTAACCATATGGTGAACAACGTCGATTTTCCCTTGTCAAGGGGTGAATGTTGGACCAGAAAGAGGCTTCGCTCTCATTACAGCTATTTCCGCCGTTCTACGAGTATCACCATCTTTCTTCTTTTCCCTATCATTTCTCTCCTGACGATTCCCTTGTTTTCTAGATTTCTCAGGATTTTGCTGGTTTTTGATTTCGAGAACCCAAGTTGCTGGGTTACGGTTGACTGAGGCAAGCGTCCGCCTGCGGTTCTAAGTAGCGTGACTATTTTTCCTTCTTCATCTTCTGTCTCGATCGCAATCTTCGCGAGTGGCTCACCAACCTTTTTCTCTTCTCTTCTTCTAAGTCTAAAAAACCAGAGACTAGCTCCTATTCCTACAAGCATAATTGTGCCAACAATCGCCAGCAAGTATTCCTGCGCGACCTCTATGATATGTGAAGTCATTTTCTTGAAGGTTGCCTTAGGCTCTCGGTCTCCAAAATCCTCTGGTCCATACCATACCAAAGTCCTATCACGTTCTTTAGTGATATCCGGCGTGGTCGTCGATTCGGCTGCAATAGCGTATCCGACAGGATACTCTATAATCAACACATCATCCTGGTGAAGGTCGACATATTCTCCGTTGAATACGTCTCCCATCTCAATACGATCTTCTTTGGCTTCAGCGAACCCTATCCAATCAAAATAGTATTTTATAACTCCATAGGCGCCCCCCGCCGTATGGTAGATGCCGGCATCCATGCTAAAATTTGCAGCAGCCATATTCCTACCTGTTCCTCGAAGCCAAGCCTCATTCACTAGTAAGGTGACATTTTCCTTAAATTCCTCAAACTTACTAGAACTGCCCTCCTGAAAAAAGGTGACTACGTCATTTTCCGTCTCTAAGAGTGCCCTACGTTCAATGACCCATGTGACTGAACCATCCGCATGCAAATGAATTTTGTACGTAGTGAACCATGCAAGTTCGGCGGAAACTGATGGATAAAGAAACAGAACTATAAGAATGAACAGCAAAAAATGAATAAGAGAGAATTTTGCTTTCATAACTCTTCATTGAAACGTTCGCTAAGTATTATTTAAAAGATTTGAAAATAAGATGTGGATGTATGATACTACTTGCGACTGTGCGCGACTATCATATGCTACTTCTTGCAAGAGTTTTTCAGTAAATTAAACCTAAATAAACTCCCTTAAACCAAAATAAACCTTCATGAAGCCTAAAAAAAGGAAAGAGGCAACAAAACGCTTTTATTATGGTCTTCCCAAGAAAATATTGTCCAAGGGAGGTACAGCGATGTCTGAAAGGAGAACAAATCTAATGGGTATGTTGCTTCTAATCTCAATCTTAAGTTTCTCCCTTCCTTTTGCAGCAGTGGGAGATGAGTATGAAGGTCTCGAGGCTGAGTTCACGGTTTTGCCACACTATCCACATGTAGACGAGACGGTAACTTTTGACGCTTCAGAGTCAACTGGAGACATCGTCAGTTACGAGTGGGATTTCGGTGACGGCACGCCGAAGGTTGTAGAGACCGGCCCAGTAACAACCCATGCCTACACAGAGGTCGAAGAGTACGATATAACTCTAAACGTTACTGACAGTGAAGGATCATGGGACATAGAATTGGACGACATAGAGGTAATCATAGAATTTCCAGAGGCTGAGTTCACCTTCTGGCCAGACCATCCGTCCGTTGACCAAACGGTAACTTTTGACGCTTCAGAGTCAACTGGAGACATCGTCAGTTACGAGTGGGATTTCGGTGACGGCACGCCGAAGGTTGTAGAGACCGGCCCAGTAACAACCCATGCCTACACAGAGGTCGAAGAGTACGATATAACTCTAAACGTTACTGACAGTGAAGGATCATGGGACATAGAGGATGAGGACGTAGAAGTTGAACTGAAATACAAAGTAGCGCTAATAGTGAAAAGTATTGTAGCTGACCAGACTCTCTTTGAGCGCACTTTCAAGGGATGGGAAGAGGACGCTGAAATGGAAATTCCAACGCCCCTATATGATGCCATGGTCGCTCAATTTGGAACCGATGTGTTCACCACACCCTTTAGCGTAATCATTTGTGAGACATTAAATTTCACGGCTACCAGCGAGCCGGCAGGCTTAACCATTACATATAAGCCAGAAGATGACGGAGACGTGATAGACGACGACATAGTTGATATCTTCGACCTCATCGCTGTTGGAGTAACATTCGGCTCTACGATAGGAGCACCAGACTACGATCTTTTAGCTGACTTAGACTTTGACTACGATATAGATGTTTTTGACCTGATAATAATCGGTGTCAGCTTCGGAGATACATATGATTGCTTCACAGTGACTGTGGAAGGGATAGTAGCACTAGACATTGAGATTCCAGAACAAGAAGAACCCTACACAATTACCATCCCGCCAGCAGAATTCACCGCTGCGCTGCCAAATTGGATTAACCCTGGCATTTACCCAGCTACATTTGAGGGAGAAGCAACAATTTCAGCGACCGAAATATGGTTCATCGGAGAAATAAAAATCAAGGACTATGAATACTGGGCACTCTTCAAAGTTGCGAACACCTACCCAGAGTTGCCTCTAGTAACAGTGGACGCGGAAGGTGCACTAACCACTACGGCAATAGCCAAATAAACAGACCCAACCAACTCCCATTTTTTTGTATGGATCTACGTTAGACATAGGGGCTGAACCAAGATTGAGAACCCAGGGAAAAGCAGTTCATAACCCTTAATTGACCGCAGGTTGATAGATATTATTGCAGAAACGAGAATTAGGTGACCACTCATTGCAGCTGACAATAAAATCGAAGATTGTCACATTTGTATTACTGTTTGGGATGCTGCTATCTGCGTCGTATATAGCACATCTTTGTTCAGTTTCAATTTATCTTTCAACAACTGCAGCGCGCGCGAACTCTAGTTCAGTTCTTTCGTCTGCTCTGCCGACGATTTATGTCAATCCTCCCACAATCAAGGCAGTGGTTGGCCAGTCCTTCATTGTCAACGTTACAATCTCTGACGTTGTTGACCTTTATGGTTGGGAGTTTAAATTAGGCTGGAATTCCTCTCTATTAGAAGCTATTAACGTCACTGAAGGAGACTTTCTTGAGAAGGATCGAGAAACCTTCTTCATTGAAAAAACATTCAACACAGACGGTTATGTGCTCGCTTCTGCCATACTTATAGGAAAAATATCTGGAGCAAGTGGTGGTGGAACACTGGCGAACGTTGAGTTCAACGTCAAAGGACTTGGAGAATCGGTTCTAGATCTGTATGACACGAAACTAGGCGATTCACAGAAACAACCGATCAACCACACAACAATTGACGGATACTGCTATACTCCTCTCGGACATGACATTGCCATCAATGGCGTTACTCCTTCAAAAACTGTTGTGGGAGAGGATTACTCTTTGTCCATCCGTGTAGCCGTCAAGAATTATGGCAGCTTTGTGGAAACTTTCAACATAACAGCTTACTACAACGAGACTAACATTATTGCAACACACGGCATCATATTAACAAACGGAAACTCTACAACAATCGCCTTCATGTGGAATACCACAGGCATAGCCAAAGGCAACTACGCCATAAGCGCGAACGCGATCCCTGTCCCAGGCGAAATTGACATAACAGACAACATGTGCATCGACGGCTTCGTGGCAGTTGCTATGGTAGGAGATGTGAATGCAGACGGAAAAGTTGACATCTTAGATATCGCTTTAGTTGCAAGAGCTTACGGCTCCTATCTAGGCCATCAAAGATGGAATCCCAACTACGACTTGGATGGAAACGGAAAAGTTGACATCCTTGACGTTGCCTTAGCAGCCAGAAACTACGGGAAACTCAACTCATAGAATTAGTTGACGTGATTTTTGTTATCAGCAGGACCTAAATGCGCGCGAATCAGCTACGCGCGCGTGGACTCCCAAAGTTCTAAAATTGTGGCCTGAACACTTTGATATATTTGGAAATTTGGTATGTCGCGCGCATGTGCAACTTATCTGATGTAGGACCTCGGTAGCGCGCGCGCGATGCGAGATATGACCGAAAGTGTCGAACTTACAGTTTCCGATAAGACATCCGCTGATGTTTCTGGAAATGTATCAATTGTTGATGGTTTTGTAGATTTCTATGTAACAAGTCCTTCGGGAATTGTTTTGCTTTGTTACAATAAGACGGCATTTGATAAGTTCAGCTTTACCGCTGTGGAAAATGGAACCTATGTAATTCACTTGGCCAACAGATTTTCGACGAATAATATAACTGCGACATTAAACTATGGAGTTAATTTCGAAATCACTTTGCACGTAAAAATACCTCTCACATGGCATACTATTTCGGTTTGGCAGGTAACTCTAACATCTTCGCCTCCTGTAGACTTTTTGGAAATTTTAAGAATTTTAGTCATTGCTATTTCAACAATTTATTCGCTCGCGACCTTGGGCGAGAAAGCATCAAAGCTTCTAAGATGGTTTTATTGGAAAATAAAACATGGAAAATCAAAAACTCCAGTAGTACTCTCACTTCTCATTGATACGATGGCACGCGCTTGTCGAGGACACACACATTAAACTACAGAAACGGACCAGCCCATGTGCTTCTTTAGTAGCGATTCAGGTATCTGAGATGCAAGATGTGTGGCACGACTGTGTCTGAATAAATGTGGATGAACTCTCTTCTCAATTCCAGCCTTTCTCACCACTTTCTTAAGAAAAGATCTAACAGTGGGAGTGGCCATGAATTTCATCTCTGGATTATTGAGCCTGATCCATAACGGTGCATTCGGATTCTTAGAATATTTGTGGCAATTTAACCATATGGTGAGTAAAGGTACCGATTTTATTATTCTAACTCGTCTTGGTCCGGTCTTACCTGTCACATTGAGGAAAGCTCCGTATTCGTCAAACTCGACGTCTTTGATTCTTACTGTTAGTAGTTCGCCAATCCTACAACCAGACTCATACAGAATAAAAATGAAGGCTTTGTCTCTAGGATTAGTTGCAACTTCAACCATCCTTTTAATGTCTTCTCCAGTGAGAAGCTGATTAGCCCGTAAAGTATTCTTCGGATAAGAGGCTTTAATCCAGGATACCTCGTCAGGATAATCTTTCGAATTCCTAAGCCATTTGAAGAACTTTCTTAAGATTACTTTATAATCATGTTTTGTCCAAGCAGACCATTTTTGGGTTTCAATAAATCCCACCAAATCTATAATATCATCTTTGTCGAGGGTATCAAATGATTTCTTAATATTCTTTGAGAGGACCCAAAGAACCTGTATAATTTTAGCTCGCCTGCCTACGCCAATTCCTTCAGCAATTTGTTGCTTATGAAAGTCTAGAATTAGTTCCTTATTTTTCTGTATGATATCAGAGTCATCTAATCTACGGAGTACTGATTTTAATTTCTTCTCCCAATCATAAATGTCAATCTTTTCTGCCACTCTATCACGATGCAGTTTCTATCAGAAGTTGGTTACGGGAAAACATCGTTTCCGAAATATCCAGTATTTACTAAGTTGAGGATCTCAAGTTTCTGTTATGAGCCTCGGGAGCACTCAAAGACAGAAGGCTATGTCCTGACCAACTTCTATTATTTTATTGTGGAGAAAATTATATCTAGATTTCGGAAGAGTAAGGTTGTGATGAAAATCCCTTTTCTCCTCGTCATCATTGATTTAATCTATTTATCCTTTTGGTTTTAATTTATCAGTGGTAAGGTTTCTTTTGTAACACTACATCACAGGATCACAAGAAGTTAAGACGAATGGGGATCTTAACTCGAGTTTTATGTAGATTGATTACGATTCATAATTCATAAGAAAATGTCTTTCGTCTTTTAACATAGTTTCTCCAGTAATTAACAACCTGGATTGTATGGAACATTTTTTCATAAGATTTAACTAGAAATCACAGTCATTCGTTAATTGAATGACAGTCTGTAAGATCCCTCTTGGGAAATGACTGGTTTATTGTCCTATTCCTTGAAAAAAGATGATTTGAATCAGGACAATCGTGATGTTTCCAACGAAAGTGGAAACCGCAATAAGCCTGCGTTAAGGCGACTGAAATAATAGAAAAAATAAGGAAAGGAGGGAAAAGAAACGAAAAAGAAAGGAATTCTGGCGATACTGCTGACAATGCTCATTATAAGCATGTTTGGTGTCGCTTTCAATACGTTAATTGCTCAACCTGACAATACCATATACATTTATCCAGATGGAACGATTCAGCCTGCATGGGCACCGATAGCGCGCGTTGGAAATGTCTACACACTCACTATGGATATTTATGGGTGGGAAATTCACGTTTGTGGTGGAGTGTCTGACATAGTATTAGATGGAGACGGCCATACAGTTTCTGGGTCTGGATCGGCAATAACTCTGGGTTTGGAAGCTCTATATGCTCCCACCCCTCTTGTCTATGGTGTTACCGTCAAAAATACTTACATCATAGGATGTGGCGGAATTGCTCTCGCAGGTGATAATAATGTAATCATTAACAACACCATCTCGAACAACTCTCATGAAGGAATCGCTCTCTATGGGAGTCGGTACAACATTATCTCGAACAACACCATCTCGAACAATGGAGGGGAGAGCCTTACCGAAGCTGGAATCTTCATTGGGGTCATAGAGTTACCTGTACTCGGATGGCGGTTATCCATAGATAATAAAATCACGGGCAACATGATCTCGAAAAACTATAAGGACGGGATCACTGTCTGGGGAGGCTTCATGGGTAACAACATTATCTCGAACAACACTATCTCGAACAATGGTGACGATGGCATCGGGCTCGACGCTACGATTGACAACACCATCTCTGGCAACAAAATTTTGAACAGCAATGGTGTTGGAATCAGACTCGACCGGTCGAGTGGCAATGTCATTCATAACAACGACATCTTAGAAAACACGTTGGATGGAATCCGTCTCGATAGTTCCGGCCACAACGTCATCACTCACAATAGGATCTGGAATAACAGTGATGTCGGAATCTATCTTAGCTCTTCCAGTGACAACATCTTTCATCACAATCATGTCATGTGTAACAGAGTTCAAGCTGAGGGTGACGGTGTCAACACTTGGGACAACGGTGAAGAAGGCAACTACTGGGGTGACTACGAGGAGAGATACCCGGATGCTGAGGAGCGTGACAGTTGGGGTGTATGGGATACACCTTATATTATTAACAATGACAACATCGACAGATTTCCTCTCATGGGCAGAATCAGTCTATCGGCACCCGAAGGTCTCACAATCAACTTTAGGTGGAAAGGTTATTCAAGTAGACTAAGGGAATGGATTCTACCTCTCGGTTTTATTCGTATTGGTTCGAAAGGCTACGATGGAAAGGTCATAGTTAGAGGTTGCGAGGTTCAGTCGCGTGAACAAGTGTTTCATCTCTACATCGGTGAGAAATACGAGGGCCATCTAGAAAAAACATACTCGTTGAAAAAAACTGGGCAACAGGGGGACTCTGTTGATGTTCCAATTTTCCTTGGGTATCTGGGCGGTAGGAAAAGAGAAATGAATTGGACAAACATATTACCGATAACAGTTACAACTGTCGAAGAATGTGTTATAAAAATGTATACAGCAGAGATAGTAGTTGAATTCGTTGACGTTAGGGAGTGTGATAATGGGAAATTAGTTGCGACTGGTGGAGAGGTTACCTTTACTACATTATTGGAAGGTGGATCTTGGGCATGGATAGGGAGTGAGGCGGAGCTACCTCCAGGCTGGAGCTACAGCGTAGCTCCACCAGACAACACTTTATTTGAAACACCATATCTAATAACCCTTAACATAACAGCAGCTCCTGACGCAAAAGAAGGTGACATAGGCATTGTTACTTTGAGAGCGTTCAGCAATGAAACAAAACTTATGTTCTGGCAGTTTGTTTACTTCGCTGCTGTGGATAGTACACCTCCAACCATCGAAGTGCAAACCCCAGTAGAGACACCAGAAGGCCTGATGATCAACGCCACAGTTGAAGACCTAGTAACAGGAGTAGATAGTGTGCAACTATTCTATTCTGTGGATGATGGCCCATGGAACAACAAAACCATGGAATGGTTCTCTGGCGACACCTTCAACTCTACCACATTCATTCTAACAATCCCACCAATACCCAAGAACAGCACACTAAGATACTACATAATTGCTACCGATTGGGTTGATAACGAAGCTCAAAGCGAAACTCAAATATACACTCGATTAGCTACTGACGTAAACGGTGATGGAAAAGTCGACATCAGAGACATAGCCATAGTCGCTAAAGCATATGGAAGTAAACCAGGAGATCCAAACTGGAACGAGATAGCTGATGTAGCAAAGCCATACGGAGTAATCAACATCATGGATATCGCAACGGTAGCAAAAGACTATGGAAAAACTGCCTAAATTCCCCTTTTTTTCTATTTCTAGGTATAATCTCTATACATTAAATGGTAATTATTAGATTCAGGAAGAAAGTAGTCTTTAGAAATGAGGACATGAACCTTTGCTTTTCAGCCTCTCCAAGGATCAGTACTATGCCAGTTGACAGAGAAATCTCTTTACTCTTCCAATGAGAACCCTAAGTTCTTTAATCGCTCAATTTTTTTCTATAATCTATCATTTCCGGGGATTCTCTTTTGTTGTTTGTGTTTTTGAACATGATCATATCGAATATCTCTTAATGCGAAAAGAAAAAAAACCAACAAACAGACCCCAAGAGCTCTCTAGAATTGTGAATGACCTTGCTAAACAGTAGCCCTTGCTTTTCTTTGCTTCGCTTTGTTAAGGAAGTTATGCACATGCAAACTTTCTCAGCAGTTTCAGAACTCTCCTTTCCTATGCATGCATAATGAATGAACTCCAATAGCGATACCTCATAATTAACTTTGTTACCAGGTTGAGGGGTAACTTTTTGACTCTTTTTTACCCCTCGTATTTTTCATTATGAGGGGTAAGTTTTCTTTGATTTTTTACCCCTCACTCTATTAGTGTATACTCGATTTCGTATACACATATATCTGAAGTAGTATTTTCTGATGGTACCTTCCTTCCTATTCCATTAATATCCATAGATGTATGCTGAATC
>Ga0224506_10000907_pt1 | contig 22499 bp, 23 predicted proteins | sample SF_Jan12_sed_USG_2_FD_169108 | JGI IMG/M metagenome (GOLD analysis project Ga0224506, IMG submission 169108) | Sediment microbial communities from San Francisco Bay, California, United States - SF_Jan12_sed_USGS_8_1 | ecosystem: Environmental > Aquatic > Marine > Sediment | place: USA... | reverse complement strand
TGGAAGGCATGTATGCTGAATAAGCAGGAGCATTTTCAGTCGCAATGACAGCACTATACTGGGCCACCTGGGAAGCTCGTTTATGACGCCACTAAAATCAAGGCAAAAAAAAGCCCTCCGGAGAGGGCTTTTCTTGTTCTAACTTAGTTAAAAACTAGATTAGAAGTTAAGGCCTAGCATGATACGAGTGTATTCGTTTGCCTCATCATCATCCATTCTTGAACGGAATTTGACTGAAGCACCGCCACCAAGGCTGTAAGCCACGTCGATCTGACTTCTATCGTAATCGATATCGGAGAAGGATTCGGTCTGGAAAGATGCGCTCACATCACCTGCAGAGTATGATAATTTGACCGCGACAGACGAATCGTCTACAAGATCCCAAGAAGTTGAGTGAATTGCAAGACCGATATCACCGAAGCTCATTGCCGCACCGACAGTAGAATCATCTTCTTCCTGACCAAAACCGACTGTTACGCCGCTAAAGGTACCCTGTATACCGACAGAAGTAGTACCCTCGGCATCTAGCGATACAGGGATACCACCACTCGCAGTAACTCCATTAGATTCGGAAGGATCTGAAGTAACACGGAAAGTGATATCTCCAAAAGAGTTGGTGTAGCCAATTGAGTTTCTAGTACGTCCGCCAACAGAAACGTCCATACGATCACCAGCCAGTTGAGCCAGGTGTATACCACTTCCACCGTCACCTAAGTGGATATTACCGAAATCACCCTTGATACCGACAACCGCACCAGTGGTGGTAAAATCGGCACCAGTAGTACCATACACTTCGCCGTTAGAATAAGTAAGAGACAGGTTACCGTAAACAGTGCTGCCACCATTAGTCTGGGCTTCGCCAGAAGCGTTCAGGCCAAAGATACCAACTACTTGAGTGTCAGATACACCGGCAGAGTCAGTCATCTTGATACCCATGCTACCGAATCCACTAACTTCAGCGAATGCAGGAGCAGAAACAACACCAGCAACAGCCATTGCAATTAAAGTTTTTTTCATTTTGAGTTTCCTCTAGAAATTTATGTAAGTTTGTTAATTAACAAGCTAAGTCCTTAACTAAGGTGCCACTTAGTGCCCCCCCTGAACCTAACGCGAAGCAATAGTGCCTCATTTGAGGCTAATATGCAACAGCTAATAAACAAAAATACAACAGGTGAATTGCTTTATAAAACAAAGCCTCTGTGAAATGTGGATTATTTCCATTTGAATTTTGTTGCCTATTTACAACAGTCGGGCATATTCATCCAATTAATTGCCGATTACCGGCCTGAATAGGTTAACATTCGCTTCCATCTTTTTTAACGACCGACTTTCCGTTTCATGAAACAGCTTTTAGATTTTTTTCCGATTTTATTATTTTTTATCTTTTACAAGTTTTATCTCGATCTACCGGACGAGTTAATCCTGGGTATCAATGAGTTCATCCCTTTAATGCGATTAACGCCGGGGGAATCCAGTGACGCGATTTACCTGGCAACCCTGATTGCCATTGTGGCAACTCTGATCCAGGTTGCTATCTCGGCAATTGTTGTAAAAAAGGTTGAAAAGATGCCTTTGATTACGCTGGCACTGCTGGTGGTTTTTGGTGGCGCTACCCTGCTACTCAAGGACCCGGTGTTTATCCAGTGGAAACCAACCGTAATCAACTGGTTATTTGCCCTGGGGTTTGCGGCCAGTCATTTCATCGGCGACAAAACACTGGTAGAGCGCATGATGGCTAAGGCGCTGGAAATAGAGGACAGTCGAATCTGGTTTAAACTGAATCTGGCCTGGGTCGGATTTTTTATTGTATCAGGTGTTGCCAATGTGCTGGTTGCCCCGGAGATCGATCCGCTTAATTTTCAATTCAGCGAAGACACCTGGGTTGATTTCAAACTCTTTGGCCTGCTTGGCCTGACTATCGCTTTTGTGTTCGCGCAGGCTATTTACCTGGCCCGTTATATGCCCTCGACTACTAAGGAGGCTGAGTAATGTTATACAGTATCGTTGGCACCGACGTTGAAAACAGTCTTGAATCCAGACTGACCGCCAGACCCGAACATGTTAATCGGTTAAATGCATTGAAAGATCAGGGCCGATTAGTTTTGGCCGGACCGAACCCGTCGATAGATAGCGAAGACCCTGGGCAGGCCGGGTTTTCAGGCAGTATTATTGTCGCTGAATTTGAATCGCTAGAGGCAGCTCAGGCATGGGCCGACCAGGATCCTTATATTGTTAGTGGTGTTTATCAGTCGGTTGAAGTAAAACCGTTTAAACTGGTATTGCCCTGAAATAACTCGGCTACCGCCGCCCTGCTCCGAACGATCGACCGCTCATTTCGCGTAACAGTTGGTCCTCTGACTCGATTCTTTCGGCAAAGGCTTCGCCTAGTTGAAATAAATCATCGCGCAAACCGAGTAAGCTTTCTTTATCGTCTACGCCCTCGTATTTGTCATTGAACTCGACAAATTTTTTGGTAGTTTCCGAGATTTTTGGATAAATCCGATTGGCTACCTGGCTCACAGAAACCCGTCGCTCTTTACCTTCGATGATTCTTTCGTATATTTCAAAATGCCCTAATGCCGTGTAGTCCACCAGGGTTTGACTGAATGATTTTAAACTATCTACGATTGCCTTTACATCTGCGGACTCGAAACTGAGGTCGGCCAGCCCACACATCTCAACCAATACCTCGTCGCGTTCAGATAACAGTTGGTTTATGGTACTTGTTTGCCGAAATCTGCGATCATTTTCCGCTGATACTTTTTGTGCAATTTCGGCGATAGTGCCGATTTGTGAATTTTCCACCACTTACACCTCTGTCAAATTCAAATCTTAATCCTTAATAGCGTTATCATGCCACAGATTTTTGATCTGCGCGATACCTACTCATAAGCTAGAGCAACCACGCCGTGGAATTTGATAGAATGTGATTATCCCAATCAGAAATCAGCCCAATGACGACCGAAATAAACCGAAAACTGACCGAATTAGAGACCCTGTACAGTGAACAGGAATACACCATACATACACTTAACGAAATTGTTATACGTCAGGACCAGGAAATCTGCCGGCTCGACGTCGATTTAAAATGGTTGAAGCAACAGTTGATAGCACTCAAAGATCAAATACCGGTATCCGGCGATACCAACGTCGACGAAATTCCGCCGCATTATTAAATACCCTGTCGGCCAATGACTCAACCGAAACAAAATAGTCCTGTTGAAGCAGGGATTAAAATATCCAGCTTAAATGACGGGGTGGGAATCGAGTGGTGCGATGGCAGAAACACATTGCAGTTTACCCATAGTTACGATCACCCTGGCTTTTATCGACGGATTAACGCTACCGGACAGTCGATAATCAAAGCCTGTAGTAATAAGCAGCGGAGTATTCACAGCGTGCTCGATCTCACCGGCGGCTGGGGCATTGACAGTTTTATCCTCGCTCATTCCGGCAAGCAGGTGACAATGCTCGAACAAAGCCATATCGTGCATTCGGTGATCGCACAGTCGCTCAAAAATGCCCTCAAAAACTCAAGTTTAAGTGATACGGTAAACAGGATTAAATTACAAAATATCAATAGCCTGGATTACTTATCCAGCACTGACAGTAGTACCCGCTATGATTGCATCTATCTTGACCCGATGTTCCCCGCGCATAAGTCGACCGCAAAACCGGCTAAGGATATGCAACTCTTACAGAAGCTGACTGAAAATGTGGATATCGAAGCCTGCTTCGAACTGGCTTTAACCAGGGCAACTAATCGTGTTGTGGTTAAAAGACCGCTTAAATCGACGCCTATGACGGTTCGCCAGCCCGATCTAATTTACCGGGAGAAAACTGTCCGCTTCGATGTCTATCTGACGGCTGATGGCCGGATTTAATCTCTAAAATTATTAAACTGCAACGGAATGCCGAGATTGGCATCTTTTAACAGCTGCATGACCTGTTGCAAATCATCCCGCTTTTTACCGGTTACGCGCACCTGCTCACCCTGAATTGCCGCCTGCACTTTCAGTTTGGCGTCCTTGATCACTTTAACCGCCTTTCTGGCAATATCTTTATCCAGACCTTCGCGAACCGTCACATTCTGTTTAGCGCGCTTATTCATTTCGACAATATCGGCATATTCCAGGCAGGCAACATCGATGCCGCGCTTCGACATTTTTTCGTTCAATATCGGCGCCATTTGCTTGACCTGAAATTCTGACCCGGCTTCCAGGGTCAGTAGATTGTCACTTTGCTCGACCCGGGCATTCGAGCCTTTAAAGTCGTAGCGCGTGCCAATTTCACGATTGACCTGATCAATGGCATTCGCCAGCTCGTGATGATCTACTTCGGATACAACGTCAAATGAAGGCATAATATTAGTCAGGGTCTAATGGTTAAGGTTTTAAAGTCGTCGCTAAAATTATAATCAGGTATACCGAGGTTTTGAAACTGATTTTTGGACTTTAACGCTCTACCGGCAAAGTCATACTCTGCTGTCCCGCAAATTTCTCCGAGCCTTGACCCGGTTTTTTGCTCGACAAGGCAGCCGAGGTCGGTGCCATTAGCGTAACCGACAAAGAATTCCTCGTGTCTCGATCGCAGGGCATTTTGGGCAAATTGGGGTTGCCGACTTTGATTCGATAAAACATCCTGCAAACTTTTAGTCCCCTGTCGAAGCCTTTTAATTACCGTCCCGGACCTTTTTATCAGCACGATGCTAAGGTTATCCTGTTGCAGCAGTTGTGGCTGATCATAAGGTATATCATCGATAGTAAAGCGGTAGCTGCTGTGTATTGTGGAAGGCTTCAAATCGACCATGAAGTCGATGGCCACGTAGACGATTGCTGCCAGAAAAATGCCAGCCAGTATTTTTGTTACGCGTATCAGGGTACTGCGTTGGTTCAACTTGAGGGGCCCGACTTACTCTGCCGTCCCAAGCGCCACGCTTTCCCCCGACTGCTCCGTACAGTACTGGCTTAACTGGGCAAAAAGCTCTTTTTGGTCATCGCTGTTCAGGTGCCATAGTTGGCGCGCGGCATCATAATCGAAATGAAAGCCCCCGGAGCGCGCCGCTACCCAGATCTGGCTAAGCGGTGCCTGTTTGTTAATGATGATCTGGCTACCGTTGGTGAATTCCAGCGTCAGAATATCGCCCGCAGTGTCGTAATCGATATCAGCCCCCGAAGCTTCGACAGCGTCTTCGATGGCCATAATCGTTTCGTCTGCCAATGCGTTAAATTCCGATTCGTTCATTTATTATTTCTCTTCAAAGCTAAGCGATGCTGAATTAATGCAATAACGCTTTCCGGTGGTCTCTTGCGGGCCGTCGTCGAATACGTGACCCAGGTGACTGCCGCAGTGATCGCACATGACTTCGACTCGCATCATGCCCAGGGTTTTATCGCTCTCGTAGCGTATTACTTCTTCGTTAGCCGGTTGATCAAAAGAGGGCCAACCACAGCCCGAGTCGTACTTGGTTTCTGAGGTGAAAAGTTCTTTGCCACAGCATTTACAGAGGTATTTTCCATCTCGCCTGTTATCGTAATATTCGCCGCTGAAAGGGTGCTCGGTGCCTTTTAAGCGGCAGATTCGATACTCCTCAGGTGATAGCTTTTCGCGCCATTCGTCTTCTTCTGTCATGTCTTTAACCGTTTAGATAGAGAGCTTTGCCGTCGACCAGGTAAATCCAGCCTTTGGCAATTCGGTAGATCAACCAGATGGTAGTTAACCCGAGTACCGCGTAGCCGATGATAAAAGGCGCGGTTAAGGTGCCCAGAACAATCCATAACAGCCCATACCAGAAGGTGTTTTTCTGCCAGATGAAATGCGACTGTAACCACGAACCAGCGACAGCGACATCGTCATCTTTAATATAATTGACGATGATGCCTATGATCGCGGTAAATAGCACAAGGAATGACAAAGCCTGCAGGATATAAACCGCGAAGGTGTACTTTTTTAACTCGGCATCGACGTCGGGAATATTCATGGGAGTATTTTAAACTAAATGGTTAGCTTACAGATAATGCTAAAAACCGGTTATTCAAGTAATGACTGGAAGGCTTGTTGATCCAGAACCTTGACGCCTAGAGACTCCGCTTTAGTTACTTTTGAACCCGGTTTCTCCCCGGCTATTACCGCTGTTGTTTTTGCCGAAACGCTACTACTGACCTTGGCTCCTTTGGCTTTTAACCTGGCCGCCGCCTGATCACGGCTCAATCCTTCCAGCGTTCCGGTAATGACATATACATGACCGGCCAGAGGCTGCGATTCGTGATTTTCAATAGCTGTCACTGCCGGCCAATGAACACCTTGTTGAATCAGGTTATCGATGACCAGTCGATTCTTCTCCTGCTGAAAAAACTGGTAAACATTCTCGGCAACCACCGGGCCGACATCAGCAACCATTTGCAGGCTTTCGATATCTGCAGCCTGGATGGCCTCTATCGAAGTAAAATGATTCGCCAGAGATTCGGCGGTCGTCTCTCCCACCTCGCGAATACCCAGCGCAAAAATAAATCTAGCCAACGTAGTCGATTTACTATTGTCGAGCGCAGTTTTCAGGTTACTCGCCGATTTCTCAGCCATGCGTTCGAGTCCCGCCAGCTGGTGAATTTCCAGATGGTACAAATCTCCAATCGAATCAATTATGCCCTGATCCACCATTTGTTCGACCAGCTTGTCGCCGAGGCCATCGATATCCATCGCCTTACGCGAGGCAAAGTGCTTAATCGCCTCTTTGCGCTGAGCAGAACAGACCAGACCACCACTGCAGCGATAAGCCGCCTGCCCTTCCGCACGAGACACTTGCGAACCACAGACCGGGCAGTTCTCAGGCATTCGTGGTAAAACTAAATTCCCCTCGCGTTGATCGATAACGGCAGAAACCACTTCCGGGATCACGTCCCCTGCCCTTCTAACGATGACCACATCGCCGATACGAACATCCTTGCGCTGTATTTCATCCATATTGTGCAGGGTTGCATTGCTCACCATAACACCACCAACGGCGACCGGTTCGAGCCGGGCTACCGGGGTCAGTGCGCCGGTCCGGCCGACCTGAAAATCGACATCGAGTAGTTTCGTCATCACTTCCTGCGCCGGAAACTTATAGGCAATAGCCCAGCGCGGTGCGCGGGAGACAAAACCGACCCGCGTCTGTTGTTCAACATCGTCGAGTTTGAACACGACACCGTCTATTTCGAAGGCCAGGTTGTCCCGGGTTGCCAGGATAGACTGGTAATAACCGATACAGGCTTCGATACCGCTCAGGCATTTGATATAAGGACTAATCGGAAACCCGAAAGCCTGCAATAATTGCATACGCTCGAAGTGACTAACGGGCAATTCATAGCCTTCTACTATGCCCAGGCCATAACAGCAAAAGGTCAGCGGTCGACTGGCGGTAACCCTGGAGTCCAGCAAACGTAAACTACCGGCAGCTGCATTGCGGGGATTGGCAAATTCTTTAGCGCCAGACCTGCGTTGCTGTTCATTCAATGCCTTGAAGTCAGCGTGCTTAATATAAACCTCCCCGCGCACCTCGAAACGCTGCGGGAAGTTTTTCCCCTGTAAGCGTAACGGTATCGAGGATAACGTTCTGGCATTCGCAGTAATATTTTCACCCCGATTGCCGTCGCCACGGGTTGCGGCACGAGTCAATACTCCCTGTTCGTACAATAGACTAACCGCGAGTCCATCGAGTTTTGGTTCGGCGGTATAAGACAGCTCAGCACCCTGATGAGTCAGCCGCTCCTTGAGGCGCTTTTCAAAAGCCATCATTTCATCGTCGTCGAAGGCATTATCCAGCGATAGCATCGGTAGTTCGTGCTCGACCGTGTCGAAATGCGTGGCGGGTATCGAACCAACACGTTGAGTTGGTGAATCTTCCGTCCGTAGTTGTGGATAATCGGCTTCTAGTTTCTGTAAACGCCGAAACAGCTGATCGTAGGCCTGGTCAGTTATACTCGGGTCATCCAGCACATAGTATTGATGATTATGTTTATTTATATCATCCCTGAGCTGCTTAATCTCGGTTAAGATTTTATCGGTAACAGTCATATCAGGATGACAAATTTTGCCTTATATCAGTAACGTCGCTGATGGTTAGAAGTTGCTGGTTAGACTGATAAACCTTAACGTTTAACAATCGAACCAGTTCATCAATTTTCTTTAGCATTAATTCGTAATTCTTAAATGCATCGGGGCAATCTCCGCGATCAAAAAAGCAATTTAAGCCCAGAGTGGTAAATTCCAGCTCTTCAAGATCAGAAAAATGTCCTGGCTGCGACAGGCTCGCAACCCAAAAAACCAATTCATCGTCATGACGATATTGCATTATTCCTTCAGCATTGATATCAAAACCGGTATAGCCCAGCGCTGAATTAATTTCTTCACCGGTCATCAGTCGGTGATCAGAATGCATAAGTAAATGACTAATCAGCCGTTCCTTGTCTATTGATGCAACCAGGTCGGGAATATACAAAGCAACTTTTTCGGTGATAACTGGTGAGATATCAGCTTCCAGGGCGGGGTTGATATTGATCCTGCCCAGGTCCGCGTTTGCCGCATCATCATTGATGATGCGCCCCAGGTTATGCAGCTCCTTGCGTAACTGTTCGTCCTCGATAAAGGCCGAATCGACCTCTTCACGGGCGAAGGTTTCACGTGCAGCGCGTTTACGTAAACGATTTTGCTGCAAACCGTACAGATAAATGCCGACCAGCAGGACAATACCAATAATAGCCAAAGTCCAGCGTAATGCCGATGCATCCATCAGCGCACTCCTTCGACTCGATGATTGATCGATACGGCCATCGCTAGGCTTCGGTCATCTCTACGGCTTCGCTGACATCTACCGATACCAGGCGCGAGACACCCGGTTCGTGCATAGTCACACCATTCAGATTGCGAGCCAGTTCCATGGTTATTTTATTGTGTGTAATCATAATAAACTGTACCTGTTCGGACATTTCATCGACCATCGCGCAAAAACGACCGACGTTGGCATCGTCGAGCGGTGCATCAACTTCATCGAGCATACAAAATGGCGAAGGATTGAGCTCGAATATGGCAAAAATCAACGCTACCGCCGTTAGCGCCTTCTCACCACCGGATAGTAATTGCAGGTTGGTAACCCGCTTACCCGGAGGCCGGGCCATAATAATAACACCGGTGTTAAGCAAATCATCCTCGGTTAATTCCAGATGCGCTTCGCCGCCGCCGAACAACTTTGGAAATCGCTCACTCATTCGGCTATTGACGTGATCGAAAGTTTCCTTGAAACGCGAGCGGGTTTCCTTGTCGATTTTTCGAATCGCGTTTTCCAGCGTCGACAGTGCCGACTGCAGGTCTTCGAGTTGTGCGTCGAGATATTGTTTGCGCTCGAGCTGCTCTTTGTATTCATCGATAGCGGCCAGGTTTATCGGCCCGAGGCGGTCTATTTTCTGATTCAGCGCATCAAGCTGACCCTGCCATTCCTTTAGTTCGGCCTCGGGATCGATATGGTCTGTTAGCTCCTGTATTTCGAATCCTGTCTTCTCCAGTTGCTCTTCCACTGTATTGCAGCGAATTTTTAATTCCTGGCACTGCATGCGCTGGCCTTCGAGACGGTTTCGAATTTCATCGCTTTGTTGTTGAAGCTTATTTCGTTCGGTTTCGAAACCGCGTTGTTTATTATCCAGCCGGGTGACATTCTCCTGCGACCTGTTCAGCGCCTGTTGTTTTAAATTCCGGGCTTCGAGTAACTCCTGTAGCGTTATCTGGAGCGACTCGAGCGGCTCGTCGGCATCTTTTATGGCAACGCTCAGTTCATGTACTCGACGATCAAACTGCTCTCCCTGCTCGCGCATACGTTCGATATTCGATTTCGTCGCCCGATGTTCGGCTTCCTGTGCCTGCATTTTCATCTGCAACTGGTGTTTACTATCCCGGCTTTGCTGTAATTCTCCACGATAACGACTCAAACGTTCCTGCAAATCGACCTTCCGCTCCTGCAATTCTGCTTCCTGTTCGGTCATCAGTTCGATCTGCGCCAGCATTTCGTTACGCTTGGCACTGTTGGTCTGTAATTCCAGGCTATGCTTATTCTGTAACTCGTCGAGTTCCTTAAGTTCGGTTTGAATTTGCTGGTATCGACTGGATACCTGCTCGACCCGGCCTTTACGCTGGGTTAGCTGATTACGTAGATCGGAGGTTTGCTGATGCAGCTGACTAAGCGCGCGTTGATCCTCATCGCGTTGTTGCTCAATGTATTGCAGACGCTGGCGGTCACCATCGGTTTGTGATTTAAGCGCCAGAGCCGACTGAGTGATTTCGTCCAGTTGTCGACGAATATGCTTGATTTCCTGTTCGCGTGCGAGCATACCGCTACGCTGATCTTCCTCGCCAAGTTGTAACACCCAGTTAGAACCCACCCAGAGACCGTCACTGGTCACCAGACTTTCGCCAGCCTTGAGCTGGATTTTTCTCAGTGCCAGTTCCTGCAAATCCTGACACAGATAGATATTGGCCATGAGACCGGACAAATCGATATCGCAGTCCACCGAATCGCTAAGGCGTGGCCAGTCGCGCCCGGATTCCGGGGCCTGACCTGCTCTTTGTCGGTCTACTATCGCCAGACCATGATTGGTAATTAAATTATCCGGGATACCACGTCCCGGCTCGACACAATAAGCCCCGAGAAACGGCCCAAGCACCACCTCGACGGCCTTTTCAACCTGGTTACGAACTTTTAAAACCTCGGTTAAACGTTTGCCCGCATCGATCTGGTTATTCGATAGCCACTGGCGAACCTCATCGCTGGTTTCCGATAGTACATGTTGTTGTAGCGCTTCGAGGGAGCTGAGGCGCCCACGCAGGGTTTGCACCTGATTACGTTTGTCATCGAGCTGAGTCGACTGTTGTTCTATGCTTTGTCTCAGAGCCTGAATTTCATCGCTTTTACCCTGTAATTGAGCCAGCGTGGCGGCGTGTTCCTGCGTTTTCGCTTCGACTTCCTGCCCTAATTCGATAATTTCTCGATCAAAAGCTGAGGTATCCAGAGTCTGTAACTCTTCCTGTAGGCGGTCACTGCGCTTTTGTGACTGCTGCACCTGGCGCTCGATATGCTCGATACCCCGGTTTTCTATCTGAGCAGATTCATGCACCTGGTGAAAATCACGGCGGAAACTATCCCATTGCTCCTGCCAGTTAGCCATTTCGGTTTCGACCTCGGCGAGATTGTACTCTTGAATTTCCAGGCCTTCGATACTGGCTTCAAGCTTTGGTCGAATATCGGCAATATCGGCATCCAGTTTTTGTAGCTTCCGGGTATCGCTATCGAGCATACGCTCTGACTCTTGTAGCGATTGTTGAATATTTTGCAGCTCCTGCTGATTATGCTGACGCAGGTTCTTCTGGTGCTCAATGGACTGTTCTTTGGTCGAAATATCCGAGCCCAGTTGATAATAATGACTCTGGATTTCATTGTGTTCGTCGTTCGCCGCAACCAGTTGCTGTCGACATTCCTCGATTTGTTTTTCGACGTTCCGGTACTGCGCCAGACCTTCCTGCATCGAGTTTTCGACCGATGCGAGTTTGCGAGTCTGAGTATCGATATCGGCATCAAACGCCATTTTCTGGAGTAACAGACTTTCGGCTTCGAGCTTGCGTTGATCCTGCTTCAGCAGTTTATATTTTTCGGCGGTTTTCGACTGCCGGTCGAGCCGTGATAACTGTTTATCGATCTCTTCGATAAGGTCATTCAGGCGGTCGAGATTTTCACGCGTGTGGCGGATGCGGGTTTCAGTCTCGCGTCGTCTTTCCTTGTATTTAGATATCCCGGCAGCCTCTTCGAGGTATACCCGCAACTCTTCGGGCTTGGCATCGATGACCCGGCTCACCATCCCCTGCTCAATAATCGAGTAACTGCGCGGGCCAAGCCCCGTACCGAGGAAAATATCGGCGATATCACGACGTCGACAACGTGCATTGTTGAGAAAATACTTCGATTGACCCGCACGCGTGGCGATGCGCTTTACCGAGATTTCGTTGTACTTGGCGTACTCACCAGTGACGCGACCATCAGAATTATCAAAGATAAGCTCGACTGAAGCCTGACCGACTGGCTTACGCCCGGAAGAACCGCTGAATATAACGTCTTCCATCGAGTCGCCACGCAGGTGTTTTGCCGACGATTCACCCATGACCCAGCGCACCGCATCGATGACATTCGATTTGCCACAGCCATTCGGGCCGACAATACCGGTAATACTGGCTGGAAATACTATTTTTGTCGGGTCCACAAAGGACTTAAAACCAGCAATCTTAATTTGGCTCAAACGCATATGACGAGGTGTGATATTAGCTAATATTTTGGGGCTCAGAGTATATCACCTGATTTCCCGATCAACAGTATCCGGCTCGAATTATTTACTACTCGGAAGCCGGACTTATATCACACTGGGTAGAAGCTTTATCACTAATGGATGCACTGGACATTGGTTGTTATTGGTACAATCGAACAACTATGGATAAATTCAAAGTCTATTTTAGAGGCCTGAGTCTGACTCTACTTTGCCTGGCCAGCTTTAGTCTGGTGGCTGAGGAGTCTTTACCTGCTGTTGAAATCATTGCGCTTAGAGACTTCGAACAATTAGCAAAACAGGCTGAACAAAAGAAAAAGATCATCATGATTGAAGTGGCTGCAGCTTCCTGTAGCTACTGCCAGATACTGGAAGAAGCCATTATTAAACCCATGCTACGTAGTGGTGATTACGATGCTGATGTATTCATTCGCAAGATCGATATAGAAGGTTTTTCCAGACTAAGGGATTTTGATGGCAATTCTGTCAGTGCAGCTCAATTAGCGGATAAATGGGGAGTCGACCTGACACCCACATTAATTTTTCTCAATGGCCAAAATCAGGAAGTCAGCGAACGTATAGTTGGTGTAAACTCCCTCGATTATTTCGGTGGCCTGGTCGATGACGCAATCGAGCACGGCCTCGCCACCATTCGTTAACCCTGGCAATGAGAACCAACCATGACTACGAAACCATCCAAAGCACTGGATACTTTCGATAATCCGCAGGCGGACCGCGACTACACCATCCGCATCGATACACCCGAATTTACCTGTCTGTGTCCGATGACGGGGCAACCCGATTTCGCTACGATACAGGTAGAGTATATTCCTGACCAGCTTTGCCTGGAGTTGAAAGCACTCAAACTGTATTTCTGGTCTTATCGCGACGAAGGTGCTTTCCACGAAGCCGTTACCAATAAAATGCTCTCGGACATGGTCGAAGCGATACAGCCGAGGTTTATGCGTGTCAGCGCCGATTTCAATGTCAGGGGTGGTGTCTATACCCAGGTTGTCGCCGAACACCGGGCGGATAACTGGGTTGCTGCCGAGCCCGTAGTCTTACCTTAGTAGACCTGGTTAAAGCGATGATTAGCGATACTATGACGGGTAGTTATATGCTCGCCCGAGGGTTCAAGTTGATTAAGCATCCCGAGGTACGCATGTATGTCATCGTACCTCTATTGATCAATATTATCCTGTTCGGCGGATTGATCTGGTTTGGCTATTCCCAGTTCGAACCTTTGGTAGAATGGATGATGAGCTGGGTTCCGGGGTTTCTCGATTTTCTGCGATGGATTATCTGGCTATTCATCACCTCGATGACCGCTATCATCGTATTTTTCACCTTTACCCCCATCGCTAACCTGGTCGCCGCACCCTTTAATGCGCTGATGTCCGAGAAGATAGAACAGCTATTGACCGGAGAAAAAGTGAACTCGGATAGCAGTTTTATGGCTTTAGTGGTCAGTAGTATCGGTTCGCAACTGGGTAAGCTGGTTTATATCCTGCTCTGGAGTGCAGGCCTGTTACTGGCTAGCCTGATACCAGTAATCAATTTTATATCCCCTGTTCTTTGGGTGATTTTCGGTTCCTGGTTACTGTCGCTGGAATACCTGGATTACCCGATGGGGAATCACGACCTGACCTTTGCCAAACAAAAGCAGCTACTCGCCCAACGCCGTGGACTCTCACTCGGATTTGGCGGCATGGTAATGATTTTGACCAGTATTCCGGTGGTAAACTTTTTCGTCATGCCGATTGCGGTGGCAGGTGCAACCGCGATGTGGGTTGATCAGTTAAAGGGCAACCCGGATAACCGGATTTCAAACCCGTAGAACATTTAAGGGCTCGATTTCCAGTCGCACCCCTCTTTGTTGACGCTCTTTATCGGGTAACACGTCCATACTCGGCCACAAGCCGCTGACTAAGGCCCCGGCATACTCGGTCATTCCTGCCGAGTAAGTAGTAGTCCGACTCTGTTTGTAGTCATAAGACAATCGATGCCAAGTCGCGGTAAATCCCTGCTCTGCGGGATTTAACAACATATACCAGACCTCCGGGCTAGCATCGTTCGCCGGCATACCGATTACCCCGGCGTTCAGCCAGTAATAATCATCTATTTTTTGTCCGAAAGGAATACCGGAATGCCCACCGATGATCACATCGACGCCGGCCTCTTTAATTTGATCGTCCTTATTGGCTAAGGAATCTGAGGCGAATATAAACTGATTAATGCTGGAGACACCTGCGTGGATAACCTTGAAGTCGAATCCTGCATATTGAAAATCGATTGCACGGGGTAAGTCGGCCATCCAACGTCTTTGACCAGCATTGATTAAAGCGTTTGCATATTGATACCAGGTAACCGACAACACCGAACAGGCACTACCCTCATCGAATCCACAACCACAGTCGTCGGAGTCCTGACCGAGGGATTCTTCACAGTTACCCATCACCACCGGGATACCCCAGTCACGAATTAAATCGATAGTCTCTGCGGGTTCGCCGCAATAGGCGACCAGGTCACCAGTGCAAATTATACGATCGGGTGGAATTTCGAGGGATAGCGCCTTCTCACGCAAAGCTAAAGTTGCTGCCAAATTACTGTATGGCCCGCCAAACACCAGGAGCTGGCCATCCAGTTTACCGAGGTCTAAGTTATCCATATTAAACAGGGTTTTGTACTGCTACGGTTCTTTGCTGGACTGTCTTACCGCCAATCCAGAACAATAAGCAACCACCAATGAGTACCGTTAAAGACAACCACAATAGTTTGGTATATTTGTGAGCATCACCGAGAATCGTCGAGTGACCGGCAGACTCGGAAAAGTATAACCCTGCGGCCACGACAGCGAGCACGAAGGCCGACACGTAACTCCACACCGGTATATCATCCCGGCCACCCCATAGCGAAAAGAATATCACCGGTGCCAGATACATCGACGCCGTACCGCTTACCGCAACGGCACTGAATAAATCCCGATTATTAGTAAACACCAAACCCACCCCCAGTAGCATAAATACCGCCATACTCAATCGGCCGTTAAGCAACGAAGGATGAACCAGTTTCATATCCACGGCAACCAGCTTCGCCGAACTCGACAGTGTACTGTCCAATGTCGACATGGCCGAAATAATCAACGCGGCGCTAAACAGTAACATTGGCACATCACCCAGTAACCGCACCAATACAGTATTCATCGCTTCACCGACACCGGCATTGGCACCAGCAAAGATACCGAGACTACCAAATGCGATTATGCAGATAATGCTGATCCAGCAGGCATGAAGGAAACTACGCCGGGTCCTTTCACGATCGGCGAGAAAGCCCCGATCCATCATCACCGGATCGTGCATCGGATAACTCCAGACCTGCAACAGGGCTACTATTAGTAAAATCGGTCCCGGTTCGCCTATAACGAAAGGTTTGAAGCCCAGGTCGCCGAAATGGAAACTGTCGTGGCTAACTGTCACGACCATTAATATCGCCAGGGTTACGAGAAATACCAGCATTTGAAACATATCGGTGCGTAATGAGGCATGCAACCCCCCGAGTACCGAATAAAACAGAGTCACGGCAGCAAATGCGAGGATAATAAGAGTGTAACCAATGGAACCCGCCTCACCAAATATAATACCTATGACGAGTAGATTAGCGAACACTTCACTAATCAGCCGAATGCCGATCACCAGGTTATAACAACCCGTACCGTAAAGCCCAAATCGGGCCTGCAAAAACTGCTGAATACTGGCATAACCGTGTTGAAAACGAAGGCTATCGATTATTTTCGCACCCGTTAAAAAAGACAGGTAATAAGCCGCGTAAGCCAGCGTCCCCCATAGGCCGTAATAGAATCCGAGTATCGCTGCATTCATCAACGAGCGAGCGAAAATCCATGTCGTTACCTGCGAAAAAATCAGTGTCAATAAACCGGGCTGCTCGCCTTTAGCTGACCTGCCCATGAAAAAAGTAGCTTCATTTTTTGCTCTTGATGAGATCAAAATTGAAAAAAGCGCGATGGCACCAACGAGGACGGGAAGCAGATAATTCAAGATAGTAACTCCAGTTTTTATTATTAATCGTTCGGGACTCAGCCGACGAGATGGGTGACAAAAAATAGTATGACCCAATGTGTAATACAAAAGTTCTTCATTATTTAGACTGATCGATTCAGGTTAAAGAAAGTCTCTGCCAGAACCAGATCAGGCCAACGAACGCAATGATTGAAGAAGCTGGAATCACTATCCACTGCCGATACCCGACCCATTGTCTAAACCAGAATCCGATTACAAGCCAGGCCATTAACAAAACGCTAATCTGTCCGGCTTCGACCCCCAGATTAAATCCCAGCAAAGCCAGCAAAAAACCATTGTCTGGCAACCCAAACTCCGCCAGCATCGTCGCAAAACCGAGTCCATGTAGGAGCCCGAATCCGAAAACCACCCAGAGCCGCGTCGAACTCAGCTTCTGATGCCAGATATTTTCAATCGCGACATAAGCGATGGACAGGGCAATTAATGGTTCTACCAGGCTTGATGGCAGATCGAAAATTCCCAGGGTAGATAGACTGAGCGTTATCGAATGGGCCAGCGTGAACATCGTGACCTGCCATAACAGCGGACGCAACTTCCGGCTCATGAGGAATAATCCGAGAATGAACAAAATATGATCGAGACCGAGCGGTAAAATATGCAGGTAGCCTGCTTCGGCGTAGGTAGATAACAGGTCAAACCAGGTTGTTTTCTGGATTAAGCCATTGAGTGGAAACGGGTCGGATATCCGGTCTTGCCGTATCCACTGATAATCAGACCAGTACCAGAACTCTCGTGCTTCGTCGGTTAGCTTCACACGTACCGCATGATCTCCAAAGCGGCCGGGGTAATACCAGCGCAAATACTCGTGATTAGATTCGATCTTGCCAGAGAGGAGAATAGTACTGGTTCGGGGAACCTTGGTGTAGCCCGGCTCAGGGATTTCTATTGAAGCGATTTTCAGGCTGACAGGAACCTCGTCAGCAGTGAGCTCAACTCCTCTCACTAAAGTCTCGTGAAAGGCCAGAAAAGTCTCCGCGAGTGCGGTAGAAGATTGTTGACGGAATAAATCATATCGCTCTGAACCGGGTGCATCCTGAGTATTTCGATATCGACCATCAATCCCGGTTAGCAATGCCTCGAGGCTGGTACGGATTTCGATTTCAACTCGACCGTCGGCAAACAGGTTAATTTCGGTCAGGGCAGGTTTAACCACATCTGCATGGGCGATGGGCGTACAGGCCAGGCCCGCAATTAGCAGTAGTATTTTAATCAGCATTTTCAAAGGGTGGTATTGATTCCGGGAGTGGTTAACCCAAACGGCATATATAGCGGCCTGCCGCAAGCAGTATAATGTGGCGAATAAGAAAACCTCAAGTCAGGCTTAAATTATGACCAGTTCTTTAACCGATAGTCAGCGACGCAATTTTATCAAACTTCTAGGTGCCGGCGTAGCTGCGTCGGGTCTGCCGGGCTGTTTTACGAAACCTGGTTACGCCGCAACCAGGCCAGCTGATTTCTACAAAGTCGACATGCAGGGGAATGCTCGAATTCTACACATTACCGATGTGCACGGTCAGTTAAACCCGGTTTATTTCCGTGAACCGAATGTTAACCTGGGTATTGGTGAAGCCTTTGGTCGACCACCGCATGTGGTTGGCAGTCAGCTTCTTAAGCAGATGGGTCTGGCAGAAAATAGCGTTGAATCTTACGCGTATAGCTATCTCGATTTCGAACAGGGTGCCGAAAAATTTGGTCGCACCGGTGGCTTTGCCCACATTAAAACCCTGCTTGACCAACTGCGAGAATCAGCCGGCGGTAAGCAGAACACAATTACCCTCGATGGCGGCGACTTATGGCAGGGTTCCGGCACGTCGCTATGGACCCGGGGCGTCGATATGGTCGAAGCATCCAACATTCTCGGTGTCGACGTCATGGTCGGTCACTGGGAGTTCACCTACCGCGAAGACGAAGTGCTGAGTAATGTCGCCTTATTTAAAGGTGATTTCATCGGCCAGAACGTCCGTGTCAAGGAAGATGCTCTGTTCGGTGACGATTATTACGAGATGGTCGAGAAGTTCGATGGTCGCGGTTTATTCGACGAAGACTCTGGTCACGCGTTTCGCCCCTATGTTATTAAGAACTTTGGGGGTGCCCGCGTAGCAATCGTGGGGCAGGCTTTCCCGCGAACTGCTAACGCCAATCCACAGGAATTTTTCCCCGACTGGTCTTTCGGACTCCGCGAAGAGGACATGTCAGCACTGGTCGAAGACATTCGATCATCCGAATCACCGGACGCTGTTGTTCTGTTATCGCATAATGGTATGGATGTCGATATTAAGATGGCTGAGCGCGTTGCCGGACTCGACGCCGTGTTTGGCGGACATACCCACGATGGCATGCCCGAGCCGATAAAAGTCAATAATTCCGGTGGCGGACAATGCTGGGTAACCAACGCTGGATCTAACGGTAAATATATCGGCGTAATGGACATGGATATCGCCGACAACGGTATTAAGGCCATGCACTACCAGATGCTACCCATTATTTCCGACTGGTTACCGGCCGACAAAGAAATGCAGGCCTATATCAATCAAATGCGTAGCACGGTTTATTCCGACAAAATCGTTGAGAGCCGCGCCAGCAAACATTTCTATAACCCGAACAGAGTCGGCAAAACTTTCGACGCAATACTATCTGAAAAGCTCGCAATCGCCGACCGAACCCTGTATCGACGCGGAAATTTCATGGGCACCTGGGACCAGGTCATCTGTAACGCCCTGCGCCATGAGTATGATGCAGATGTCGCACTATCCCCGGGGGTACGCTGGGGCACGACAACATTAAAAGACCATTGGATAACCATGGAAGATGTCATGTCACAGAGTTCGATGACTTATGCCGAGAGCTATGTTTCTGAAATGAGCGGCCAGGATTTGCTCAATATTCTCGAAGGCGTCGCAGATAATTTATTCGACCCGGATCCCTATCTGCAATCGGGTGGCGATATGGTACGCGTCGGCGGTCTTGATTACACCATCGAGCCAGAGCAGGTATATGGTAAACGTATCACCCAGGTGGTATTTGATAATGGCGATACCATCGACCCGCAAAAAACTTACAAAGTCACAGGCTGGGCATCGGTTAACCGAACGCCTGAAGGACGTCTTGTCTGGGATATTGTGCGTGATTATATTCTTGCTAAACGCGATAGTGACATGGTTTTACGATTACCGAAAATTAACCACCCAGCTCTCGTTGGTATAGGTGACAATCCCGGAATTGCCGATTATCCAGGGAAAGTCATTTCCTGATAAAAAGCGGTCAACAAGGGTCGCCATCATTCAGGCAACCGGTATAATGGGCTTGATTACAATTTTATAGTCCTCCAATGCATTATATTCCCTTGTTCTGCAGCTTTTTATTTTTACTGCTGCAAGTTAGTCCGAGCTTCGCCCTGCCACAGCAATCGCTAGTTCCGGGCGGAATTGCTGTTATCGAACTCGATCGTATTGATAAGACACCGAGTTTTAAATTTCAGGGAAAGCCAGTCCTGATCAGCCAATCGGCGGATCGATATATAGCGGTGGTCGGGTTACCACTGAGTCTGAAACCCGGTGAGTATTTTATTCAGGGCCACTGGGGTAAAGAAAAGTCACTACAGAAAAAATTCTTCCTTGTTAAAGACAAGCAATACACAACCCAGCACATCGAAATCAAGGATAAGCGCAAGGTAAATCCTTATGCGGAAGACATGGATAGAATATTAGAAGAGAAAAAGCGCAAACAAAAAGCGCGCAAGGCCTATAACAAAGAGCCGGTCGATCTTGACTTCGAGCAGCCCTCGCCCGGGATATTAACTGGTAGTTACGGTCGCAGGCGAGTTTTTAACGGTCAACCTCGCAAGCCACATAGTGGCATGGATATAGCCACCGCTGAGGGTACGCCGGTGAAGGCACCGATGGATGGAACAGTGATCGAGTTGGGTGACTTTTTCTTTAGTGGTAAGCTGGTATATATACACCATGGTCAGGGGCTTATTACCCTCTTTGCCCATTTGAGCAAAATCAACGTGGCCCTTGGTGATAGCATTAGTAAAGGGCAAATTATTGGTGAAGTCGGTGCCACTGGCCGTGTTACCGGCCCCCATTTACACTGGAGCCTGGGACTCAACCAGACCTGGGTAGACCCTGCGCTATTCTTACCCGCGCTTGAATAAATCAGAAGGTCAGGCGCACACCCAGGTGAACTTTGTCGTCATCCATTTGATAATCGTTAAAGGTTTCAGTATCGATTTCCAAATGACGAACGCCGATGAAAGCTGTGGTCTGGGGTAGCACTTCTATCTGGAATCCAAACACATAATCGGTGACTTCTTCGGTTTCCGCAAAGCTGGTAATTTCCGGCGCCAGGTAACCGCGTAGATAAATCGCCATTGGCATGGTCCCGGCGATGGTGTATTTAATCTCCCCGCCTATACCCATGGCAAAAATTTCTTCACCACTAAAATCGATTCGGCCTGCGTAAGCTTTGACACCGACACCAAGCGTTAACGGGCTGCTAATCGAAGGTGGACGAGACTGTATGAGTTCGACCTGTACCGCAAAATCACTCGCTTCATTGTAAAACAAACCCATGCCGAGATCAGCGCCACCCCAGCCGATCAGGCTTGAATCAGATCGAAAGGTAAATTGAGCCGTTTGCGAACTTAGCGCCGCTTCGAAGTCATTGGCCTGAGCTTGCGAATTTAGGCCAATAGCAAAAAGGCCCAGAAGAATTAAATGTAAGGATTTCATAGTTGGATAAAGAATTAAGAAGCTGAGAAGATAATATCACATTGAGTTTCAAAAGAAGTGATAACTAAGTAGGCAAATGCTCGAACCACAGACGGAATTAGTTAAATATTGTGCAGGCGTGAAAAATTAAATTTCCTGTTGGCTGAAGAGCGGTCTGACTTCGGCGCGTTTGTTTTGAATAGGGGTTTCCAGCCAACGAATAACCGGCGCCCACTGCTCCCGGTCAATTTTGTTGCGAGGCGAATTTATTTCCTGCACACCAATACCTAGCTCGATGGCTTTGGCATAAAGCTGGGTATCACGTAAGCTGGAAATAAATGGGATATTCAGACTAAACAGAAAACGCTCCAAAGCGTGATACATCTTAGTATTTTTTCGGACCCGGTTAGCAATAACCGCCAAACGAATGTTACGTTTTCGAATCCCGCCGGTAGTGAGTAGTTCCTTGATAAAGTGCGCGGTAGCATGGATATCGATTGGCGACGGTAGCACGGGGATGAGAACCGAATCATTCTGTTGAAACAAAACCGCGAGTTCGGTGATATCGGAGCCAGCGGGTGTATCGATAACCGCTACATCGGTATCCGGCGGTACTCGTAACTGCCAGGAGCGAGTTAATCGATGATCGGCATTTTTAGAAGCATCGACACCATGAATCTGGTTTAAGGTATCAGGCCGACGTCTTAACCAACCCAGCGACGACCCCTGGCCGTCGTGATCAAACAGACGAACGTTGAGTCCCTGCTGAGCGTAATGAGAGGCAATATTAGTGGTGATGGTTGTTTTACCACAACCACCTTTGCCATTAGTAATGAGTATTCGTTGCAATCCCATACCGGGATTCTAGGGAATAATCTAAAAATAGCCAGTTCTAAAGTTATAATCTTTACTAAAAACAGACATATATCGCATAAAACCAGATTTATTCTAGCTTATGAATCTGATTATATTCGTTCGTCCAGGTAAAATTAAACCAAAACCAGGCTCTACTACTAGCGTGATCCAGGCTAGTTTATTCTCTATGACCGCATCAGATTGCTGATATTTTCAGCAGATAAGACCTTCGATATGAAGCGGCCCTGACCATAATCGCAGCCCAGTTTTTTCAGGTGATCGTAGGTTTTCTGATCTCTAATGCCATTGCCCACTAGGTTTAGATCGAATAGCCTGGCAATTTTAATGATGATTCTGACGAGTTCCAGATCCGGCGAATCTTCTCCGATACTGGATATTAAACCCGGGGAGATTTTTAATTCATCCGCTGGGATTTGTTTAAAATCCAACAACGAAAAATAACCCATACCAAAATCATCGACAGAAATATCTACACCCAG
>Ga0224506_10000906_pt1 | contig 22527 bp, 19 predicted proteins | sample SF_Jan12_sed_USG_2_FD_169108 | JGI IMG/M metagenome (GOLD analysis project Ga0224506, IMG submission 169108) | Sediment microbial communities from San Francisco Bay, California, United States - SF_Jan12_sed_USGS_8_1 | ecosystem: Environmental > Aquatic > Marine > Sediment | place: USA... | reverse complement strand
AGTATAACGTCTTGAAGTAGGAAATAGAGTATAGTGCCACCAACGCTTCCAATAATTGTTATAAAGAATATAAGTGAGAAAAAATAATTGTTTTGATTAGAGTCTCTGAAATGAGGAAATAATTTGACTACAATTAATGGCACACCAAGTGCAAAAAAACCAACAAAAAGACCTGTTATAGAGTTGAGTAATGACAATAGTCCTACTTGTGTTAGATCTAATAAATTAGGCATTAGGAGTGTGCTGTTCGCAAAGCCAATAAACACACCTATGTAGGTATAAATAGCAGATTTCATGGATTGTGTTTTAATCACGCCCATAATAACCTATTACTGATTTATGTTTTTTAATGGAGTTCCACTTGGTCCTCCATACTTTTTCTCGTTTTCTAATCGGTTATAGTGTTCTACATTTCTACTTTTTAAAAGAGAAGCAATTGGAGATCCTATTATTTCAAATTTATTTATTCTGCCTGCTACTACAGATCCAGCACCTACAATTACACCTTCTTCTATATGAGTTCCAGGCAAAATTGTTACATTCATACCAATCCAAACATTCTTTTCTATTATTACTTTGTTGAAGCGAAATGTAGTATCATAAGGTAGGCAATCTCCTTCGTAATTATGGTTATTAGTATAGAGTACCAAGTTTCTAGAAATATGTACATTGTCACCAATGGTTAGTCCCCCTTTACCAGATATAAAAGCATTTTCTGCAATATGAATATTATTTCCTGCTTCAATATTTTCTAAACCAGTAACTTTTGAAATCCCAATAAAACGTATTGAATTTCCTGTTCTACTAATTTTGCTATTGTATTTTTTATTTAGATACTTACTAATAAAGCTAACCCACAAATGGTTGATAAAAAAGAATAGTCTCCCCATTGAATAATTTATAAATTAGTTTAATCAGAAATGAATTAGATAACGGATATATTATAATGTACAATTACCTAAAAGCACTATAAATCTTACAATTATAAGCACTATAATTGAAATGTGAGTTGATATCTGTAAATTATAAAAGCAATATTGTTGTACATTATGTTATATATTTGAATTCTTTAAAAAGGATTATTGTGAATAAATATTTGGAATTAATAGTTGAAAGGGGAAAAGAAAGAATAAAGTATGGAAATCTAAGGCAACGAAAAATCCCTATTCATACATTTAAGAGTAAAATAATAAAAGCAAAAGAATATTCTCCAGTATTTTTTTTGTCTACTGGAAGAACAGGGACAAAGTTTTTCACTTCTTTGCTGCAATCAGATAGAAATATATATGTTCAGCATGCTTCAAAAAATGATTTAATTGAACAAGGAAAAGTAGTGTATGAAAGCTACACTTCTCATGATGTTAATATAGACATAGCAAATTGTTTGTCGGCTCAAATTTTTTTAGCTGCAAGAGAAAGAGTTTTGTATGAGTGCTATCTTCACAATAAGCAATTTATGGAAACCAATAATAGAATAACTTTCTTCGCACATGCTATTAAAAAATGGATGCCAGGGGCTAAATTTGTACATTTGGTAAGAAACCCAGGGGCATTTATAAGGTCTGGCGTAAGACGTGAATGGTATTCTGGTAACACACCGCATGACATAGGTAGAATTTCTCCAACTTCTAATTCTTCTTATAAGAATAATTGGAATGAGATGGATATTATCCAAAAAAATGCATGGCTTTGGAATGAGACTAATTTTTTTATAGAAAAGTTTTTAATCACAATTCCTCAACAAGATTATTTTCAGTTTAATTTTGATAGGTTGAACGAAGAAAATGTTAAAAACCTAATGTCGTTTTTGAATGTGAATATCGATGATAATATCATTAGAAGGAGAATAAAAAAACCTGTAAATAGTCAAAAAAAAGGAAATTTTCCAGTGTATGAAGACTGGGAAAATGAAGATAAAAAGAAAGTGGTTGATATCTGTGGAGAACTTGCTGATAAGTATGGCTATGATTTGAGCTAGTATGCTAAAAATAATTATCCCTTCACTTTTTACACCAGAAAAAAAGTATGTGTTCGACATACTCTTAGGAGAATTTTTAGGACTAGATTTTGAAATAGAAGAGTCGGATATAGTAGTGGGGTATGAAATTTGGTTGGGGACAAAAAAAATAAAGATTGAAGATGCCTTTTTTGGTAAGTGTAAAAATGAACAGTACCTGAGTATTGAAAATATACCTAATGAAATATCATACTTCACTAATTCAGTGTTTGATGTTAAAGATATACCTGTCATATATGGTGAGTTAGAAATTATTAATAGTGAAGATGGAATTAATTGTAGAGTAGATTTAATAGCCTCTTCTTTTTTTATGTTATCTCGTTGGGAGGAGTTTGTAATAAAAAATAGAGATAAGCATGATCGATTTTCAGCATTTCATTCTCTAGCCTATAAGTTTAATTTTTTACATAGGGCTGTAGTGAACGAATATGTTGAGTTATTATGGAAAATGTTGTTGCATATAGATTCCAAATTAAAACGTAAAGCACATACATTTGAAATAGTTCCTACTCACGATGTAGATCATATCAAATTGTGGAAATCTATCTCATCATCTAGGAAACGATTAGCACATAATTTTATCACTCAACGAAAATTCAAAAACGGATTATTGAATGCTAAAAGTATGCTTTTTACTCTTCTTGGGTTAGAAAAAGATCCATTTGATAGTTTTGATTATATCATGGATATGTCAGAAAAAGAAGGAATGAAATCGAGATTTTATTTTTTGTGTGGAGGAAATACCAAATATGATAACAATCTAAACATCAATAGTACAGCCTATAAAAATGTGATTGATAATATCAAAAATAGAGATCATATAATTGGCTTTCACCCTAGCTATAATACATCAAATCGACCAGAAATATGGCAAGAAGAAAAGCTAGCACTAGAGAAAGCATCGGGGCAGTCAATACATCAAGGGAGGCATCATTACCTGCGCTTTATTGTTCCTGAAACTTGGCAACTTTGGGAGGATGAGAATATGGAAATTGATAGTACTGCTGGTTATCATGATATGCCAGGATTTAGGTGTGGAACATGTTATCCTTATAGTGTATTTAACTTCAGGTCTAGAAAAAAACTGATAATAAAAGAAATGCCTTTGATATTTATGGAAATGACAGCTATAGAATATATGAAAAAGAACCCTCATCAAACATTATCGATTGTTAAGTCGCTCTTTAATGAAGTAGAGAAGTATAATGGTAAATTTGTTTTTTTATGGCATAATTCTTCGATGTTTACAGCGGAATTTAAGCCGTATTTATTCATTTACGAGTCTATTATTAAAAGATTCAAATAATATATCATAGAGCAAATTTATTATAGCCAAATGAATAAGAAGATATTAATTATTTCGTTTAGTGATCTTAAATACGATGGGCGTGTTTCTCGTCAAATTAATTTTTTAAAAGATACTTATCATGTAGAAGTATTGGCCTTATCTGACAATGATTACAAAGGGTTTGTTTTTCACACATTAAAAAAAACAAAACTGACAATAATTAGAAAATTAATTTTGGCTTTATTGTTAATCACTAGGCAGTACAAAAAAGCTTATTGGTTTCAGTATGCATACAAGCCAATAATAGAAAAATATAAGTCGAAAAATTATGATCTTGTGGTCGCTAATGATGTGGAAAGCCTTCCTTTAGCATTTGAAATAAATAGTACAAATGTATTTTTTGATGCACATGAATATGCGCCACGTCATTTCGAAGAAAGGTTATGGTGGAGGCTGTTTTTTAGAGATTTTAATGTATACCTGTGTCAATTGTATATCCCATTAGTGAAAGGGATGACCACTGTTTGCGATGGATTGGCTTTGGAGTATAATAAGGATTTCAATTACCTGCCCAAAGTGATTACAAATGCACCCCCATTTGCTGATTTAAAAATTCAGAAAACCGAAGGATTTCCCATAAAGATAATTCATCATGGCATAGCAAATGCCTCTAGAAAAATGGAGAATATGTTAGCAATTATGGATCATCTTGGTGATAATTATACACTAGACCTAATGTTGATGATCCCTGAATATGCTTCAGGAAAATCGAAAGAATACATTGAGGAATTTACTAAAGAAGTAAATAAGAGATCTAATGTGAGAATGGTTGAGCCAGTGAGTAGTAATGAAATCGTTGAGAAGATTAAGAAGTATGATATTGGGTTGTTTTTATTAGAGCCAGTAAATTTTAATTATACCAATGCACTTCCAAATAAATTGTTTGAATTTATTCAAGCACGTTTAGCAGTAGCCATAGGGCCTTCTCCTGAAATGGCTAAAGTGGTAAAAAGCTATAATTGTGGGATAATTTCAGAAAGCTTTCAGCCATTTGATTTAGCAAATCGTATTAAATTATTGACAAACAAGGAGTTGATGGAGTGTAAATTAAATTCAGAGAAAGCAGCCAAAGAATTAAACGCAGAAATTAATAAAGAAAAGTTACTACAGCTTATTGAAGAGATAGTATAAATACTATTAATAAATTATTTTTTTAAAGTGCCAGTACAAATTATACGGTTACATATTACATAGAAATATCAGAATAGAATGAAAAATATTCAAATGGTTGACCTTCATAGTCAGTACCTAACTATGAAAGAAGAAATTGATGGAGCTATTCAGCAAGTAATAGATGAATCTTCATTTATTAAGGGCAGTGCTGTGAAGAATTTTGCCGTTTCATTTGCAGAATACAATAAAGTGAAAAATGTAGTTACCTGCGGTAATGGCACCGATGCTCTTCAAATTGCTTTAATGGCATTGGATTTAAAAAAAGGTGATGAAGTTATTATTCCAGCACATACTTACGTAGCTACTGCCGAAGCCATAGCACTGTTAGGATTAACTCCTGTTTTGGTAGATGTTGACCTAGATACTTTTAATATTGATGTAGAACAAATAGAAGAAAAGATAACCAATGCAACTAAAGCAATAGTTCCAGTTCATTTGTATGGGCAATGTGCGAATATGGAAAATCTTTTAAAAATTGCTCAGGAACATAACCTTAAAATAATAGAAGATACTGCACAGGCATTGGGAGCTACTTATACTTTTTCAAATGGAAAAAAGAGCAAAGCTGGCACTATGGGATATATTGGTACTACATCATTTTTTCCCACTAAAAATTTAGGATGTTTTGGTGATGGGGGAGCATTGCTTGTTAATGATGAGATATTAAGTGAAAAAATTAATATGATTGCCAATCATGGTCAGCGAGTTAAATACCATCACGATTTAATAGGCTGCAATAGTAGATTGGATACCATTCATGCAGCTGTTTTAAATGTTAAGCTTGCTTATTTAGATGAAGCTATTGCAAAAAGGCAAAAAGCAGCCATGGTTTATACCAATGGATTGAAAGAACTTGAAGGAATTGAAATACCACAAAACACACCCTTTTCTACACATAGTTATCATCAATATACCTTAAAAATCAATAATAGGGAGCGTGACATAGTAAAGAGCGAATTGTTGAAAAAGGGAATACCATCAATGATATATTACCCTGTGCCTATACATTTGCAAAAAGGTTATCAGCAGTATGGATATAAAAAAGGCGATTTCCCAATAGCTGAAAGGCTAGCAGAAATAGTACTTTCAATACCTATCTATCCTGATATTCCTGTAGATCAACAAATTTATATTATTGATTCGCTTACAGAAATAATGAAAAAGACCAATACATAACTATAATACAGGAATCAATAATTATTAAATAACATTTGAAAAAAGGAGACTTCTGTCTCCTTTTATTTTTTATACAAATTCTATTCTTAGTAATCCCTTTAGTTATCTTCGCTTGTTTTTATATGTACGACTTAATTATTGGCTTATTAATTAAGCACTACAATTTTTAAGTCTACCCTTCTACTTTCTTCGCTACTTACATTTTCTTCTTTTGTTACTCCAAATCCTCTTGCTATAATTCTTCTTCGTACTACACCTTTAGTGTTTAGGTAAGATAACACATTTTTAGCTCGCTCATTTGAAAGTAATCTATTAGCGTCAGCGTCTCCTTCTGATGAAGCAAAACCTGAAATTTCTACACCTAGCCCATCATTTTCATTAAGAATTGTTAGAATTTCATCTAATTGAGTGTTGTATTTTGTATCAACTGTACTCTGTCCGGAGCCAAAGTAAACTTTTACAACTTTTTCTAAAATAGCCTTGCTATAAGTTACTTTGTTTTTTATTTCTTCTTTTTCTTTTTTCTGAAGTTCTGCTTCCTCAGTTACATACATTGTAGGCAATGAGAAAATAGTTTCATCACCTACCTGTCTTTGCTCAAACTTACTTTCATCACTTTCATCATAAAAATAAGTTCTTGTTGCTTCTTGCATTTTTTCAGCATCTAAACTGGTGAAATCAACCGTTTCTATTGGAGTAGCAAGCTGAATTAATTCTAGTAAGTAATTAATCCCTTCCTGATCGTCAGCAGCAATTAAGTCGTTCATTAATTCATAAGCATCAATACTATCATTTTGTACTAAACCTGCTTCATGAGATTTTTTCATGTCTTCCAAGTTTTCTTGATAAGTATCATAAAATGCATTTTTAATCTCCACTTCTTGTCCTACAACTACGTCAAACTGCTTAATAGTCTTTAGATATATTTGTTGATATAATTGATAGAAATAGGTCTGATTTGGGATGTCAATATTCAATGTGTATGGTAGAAATCCTTCAGATTCAATAATCATATCATACCCTTTATTAGGAGGTAAAATAATCAGATAGTTTCCAGTTTCTTTATTGGGGTGATATACGAAGTCTAATTTTTCATTTGTCTCACTATCAAAAATATAGATTTTTGTTGGCATAGGCTTGTTTGTTTCAGCATCTAGTATTTTACCTTTTAGCATAGTTAATGCTATAGATCCTGCATCTTCGGGCATATCAAAATTATATATATCTTGACTACCTGTGCTTCCTTTTCTGTCAGATGAAAAATAACCTCTTCTGCCATCAGCAGTAAGGGTAAAGTAATTATCGTTAGCAGTAGTATTGATTGGATAGCGCATATTTAAAGGTCTTGTCCAAGTGTTATTTACAAGTTCTGTTTTAAATATATCATTCCCACCCATTGTATTATGTCCATTAGATGTAAAAAAGAGCGTTTTTTGATCGGGATGAATAAATGGGGCATCTTCATCATATTGGGTGTTTACAGATGGACCTAGATTTACAGGTTTATTCCATGTACCATTAGTGTTTTTAGTCGCCTTGTAAATATCCAAGCCACCATATCCATTTTTACGATTACTTGCTAGGTAAATAGTTTGTCCGTCAGGAGTAATACTTGCGGTGCTTTCCAGATAATTTGAATTGATGGCATTGCCAAGTGAAACAGGGTTTGTCCATTCATTCCCATCTTTTTCAATCACATAAAGATTCCCTGAATTATTAGCTGCACCAATAAAAATGAGCATAGTTTGCCCATCTGCAGAAATACCAGCAGTTCCTATATTGTAATTAGAATTAATTTCAATTTTTTCAGGGATTGACCAATTCCCCGTCTCATTGTATGATACATAAACATTCTCAATGAATTTATCTCCCGGGCGTGTTTTCCCAGTATTTGGTCGTATTCCAGTAAAGGCGATTACGCTTTCATCTGAAGAAACCACAGGGTTGTATTCTGTATATTCCGTATTTAAATTATCATCCATTTTGGTTATGGTAACTTCGATAGGTTGATTAACTAAGGCTAATGCATTTTCAGCTATTTCAATTTTTCTTTTGATTACTTTAACTGAGCGTTGATCTCTTGAATCAACTGTTTTTAAATGCTTTTGATAAGCATCCATAGCTTTTTTGACCTGTCCATCTAAATGATAAGCATCTCCTAAATCACTATGAAAATTTTTTGGTATAGGATTAATTCCACCTGCTATAGCTTTTTCAAAATAACTAATAGACTTTACCTGATCGTTAATTTCCAGACTACCATGATAAGATTTAGCAATGTTATAATATACTAAAACATCATTAGCTCCGGCATCTATGGCTTGCAAATAAAGAGGAATAGCTTCTTTGTAGTTTTTTATACTAAAATATTTATCTGCCTTACTTATCAATTTCTTCGGATCAGCATCCTGACCGTATGATAAATTGATTGTTAAAAATGCAAATAGCATAAATGCAAATTTTGTGAAATTGGTTTTACTTAGCATAGTTATCTTTTCCATAAAAAATATTGTTTAAAGCTTATACAATAATACTCACAATGACCTATTTTACAAGCAAATGAAAGTGATATATTACATAATTGTATCTTTACAAGATAATAATTTATACAAAAAAATAAAATGGAAAACTTACAAGTGAATATTAAAATCTTCTGGCAGCGTCTTGTTGAAGTTTCAAACATTTCTATTTTCCACATAGGGATTACCGATATCACTATCGGTCTGATACTTTTATTCCTACTAGCTTGCATACTTTTATTGTACTTAGCAAAAAAAATAAAAAGCATATTAATAAGAAAAATATTTATTCGTTATGGGATTGAGCAAGGTACAAGCAAGTCTATAGGTACTATTGTGTATTATTTTATTATATCATTAGGCTTCTTTATCATCATTCAAACAGTAGGAATTGATTTAACAGGGTTGAGTGTCGTTGCGGGTGCACTTGGAGTAGGTATTGGTTTTGGTCTTCAAAATATCACTAATAATTTTATTTCTGGAATAATCATTCTTTTCGAGCGACCCATAAAAGAAGGTGATTGGATTGAAATAGGAGATACAACTGGTGCCGTCACCCATATATCGGGGCGTTCCACTACCGTTCTTACAAATGATAATATTTCAGTTATTGTTCCAAATTCAGAATTCATTAACGCCAAGGTGATAAATTGGAGTCATAATGACCGAATTGTGCGATTTAATATTCCAATTGGTGTATCCTACAACGAAGATCCTGAACAAATAAAAAATCTACTGCTTAATGTAGCCGATCAACATGAAGGCATCCTAAACAATCCTCCTCCAGTAGTGCTTTTTAGTGACTTTGGTGATAGTTCTTTGATTTTTACTTTAACAGGATGGACAAATAGCTATATTGACAAACCTAAGTTGCTAAAAAGTGAAATCAACTACGCTATTCACAAAATATTTCATGATAATAAAATCGAAATTCCATTTCCTCAGCGTGATATTCATATTAAATCAGAATCGATAAAAGAACTTAATGAGGATACCTCTTCTTAAATAGCTTCTCAGGAAAAACGAGTTTCATAGCAACACTAAATAGTGTATTCACTTTGTCATGACAAGGGATTGTCATAAATTCGCCACTTAATTGCTCAACAAATCACAAAAAATGAACACCCTCGACATCCCCAAATTAGAAAAAATTGCTTCTCAAGTGCGTAGAGACATTGTAAGAATGGTACATGCTGTTCAATCTGGTCACCCTGGAGCCTCTCTTGGTTGTACTGAATACTTTGTTTCCATGTATTTCCATATTATGCAGCACAACAAAAACTTTAGCCCAATGGGTAAAGGAGAAGATCTTTTCTTTTTATCAAATGGTCATATTTCCCCAGTTTGGTATAGCACTTTAGCCCGATCAGGCTACTTTGAAGTAAGTGAATTAGCCACTTTTCGAAAACTAGATAGTCGTTTACAAGGTCATCCTGCTACTGAGGAAAATTTACCTGGAATTCGAATAGCATCTGGTTCGTTAGGGCAAGGACTATCAGCAGCAATAGGTGCAGCACAAGCTAAAAAATTAGATAAAGATGATCGATTTACTTATGTGTTGATGGGTGATGGTGAATTGCAAGAAGGACAAGTTTGGGAGGCTGCCATGTATGCTGCACACCATAAGGTAGACAACCTCATTGCTTCGGTTGATTTTAACGGACAGCAAATTGATGGGCCTACTGTAGAGGTAATGGATTTAAAAGACATAAAAGCAAAGTGGGAAGCTTTTGGATGGGAAGTTGTTGAAAGCAATGGCAATGACTTTTCCAGTCTTATTGAGACAATAGAAAAAGCACAAAAACTAAAAGGGAATGGCAAGCCAATCTTGAATTTGATGCGAACAGAAATGGGGCAAGGAATTGATTTTATGGTTGGAACTCATAAATGGCATGGCGTAGCACCAAATGATGAGCAACTTGCATCAGCATTAAGCCAGTTGGAAGAAACATTAGGAGATTACTAATATAAGTTTAGAATAACCAACTTATCCGACTTGAAGTTTTTTAGATATACATATATCATACTCTTTTTTCTAATTGCAGTTCATGCAAGTGGGCAGAAATATGAACAAAAACTTCCAGAAAAAACACGTCTGCTTTTTTTATTAGATGGGTCAGGTAGTATGCTAGCAAAATGGGGTGGCGGTGGCCAAACACGTATGGATGCTGCTAAAAAAATTCTTGGTGATATTGTAGATTCGTTGGCATCCAATTCGAAAGTAGAGTTAGCCTTAAGAGTTTATGGTCATCAGTTTCACAAACAGCAAAATGTGTGTAACGACACCAAACTTGAAGTTCCTTTCTCTCAAAGGAATCATAAACTGATTATTTCTAAGCTTAACGCTATAAACCCTAAAGGGAACACGCCTATTACTTTTGCTCTAGAAAAAGCAGCCGATGATTTTCCTGTAGATAATACTTATCGGAATATTATAATTTTAATTACAGATGGTATTGAGTCTTGTGATGGAGATCCCTGTTCCACTTCTTTAGCTTTACAAAAAAAGGATATTTTCTTAAAGCCATTCATCATTGGACTTGGAATGACAATGGCAGATTCCAAACAATTTGATTGTGTAGGTAAATTTATTGATGCTAAAAATCGAAAAGATTTACACAATGCACTGAATGAATCTATCCATCAATCATTGGATAAGACTACAGCTACAGTAGAATTGTTAACTGCAAAAGGAGGTAAAACCGTCAGTAATATCAATGTCACCTTTATCAATAATTTCACAGGGTTGGCTGCTTATGAATTTATCCACTACCGTAATAAATTCGGTAGACCTGATACTGTTGAAATTGATGGTATCTTAAATTATGATGTTATTGTAAATACTGTACCACCTGTTGTCTTGAAAAATGTAGCCATTAAATCTGGTGAACATAATACCATCAGTGTTAAAGCTCCTCAAGGAGGATTAGAATTGAAACAATCAGGATCAAAAGCCTATGGAAAAGAAATTCAGGTATTAGTAAAAAACAGAAAAACTGGTAATGTCATCAACACACAACCTATCAATAGAAAACACAATTATTTGACAGGCAACTATGATGTGGAAGTACTTACTTTACCAAGAACTATTTTAAAAAACATAAGAATTGAAGAGAATAAAACGACTTCATTATCCATAAAAAGTCCTGGTTTCGTAAATCTTAAAATGACTGCCTCAGGATATGGAAGTTTATATTACATCCATAATAGTGGAAGGCAAGAATGGGTTTATAATATAAATGAAAAACTATCAACAGAAAAAGTTGTTCTGCAACCAGGAAAATACAAAGTTGTTTTTAGAGCAAAAAATGCCCCTGGGAGTAAGTTTACATCTATAAAAACCTTTGAAATAAAATCAGGATCATCCATAAATTTAACCCTATTTAACTGATGACAAAGTTCACCTATACTGAAAAAAAAGATACTCGTTCTGGCTTTGGAGCTGGCTTATTAGCACTCGGTCAAAAAAATGAAAATGTAGTTGCATTATGTGCCGACTTAATTGGTTCGTTAAAAATGGGCGATTTTAAAAAGGAGTTTCCTGAGCGATTTTATCAAGTTGGAATTGCTGAGGCAAACATGATCGGTTTGGCTTCAGGTATGGCTATTGGAGGAAAAATTCCGTTTACTGGAACATTTGCCAATTTTTCAACAGGAAGGGTTTATGACCAAATTCGTCAATCTGTTGCCTATTCTGAAAAAAATGTAAAAATATGTGCTTCTCATGCTGGACTTACCTTAGGCGAAGATGGTGCTACACATCAAATATTGGAAGATATTGGTTTGATGAAAATGTTACCCAATATGACGGTCATCAACCCATGTGATTATAATCAAACAAAAGCAGCTACAATAGCTTTAGCCGATCATCAAGGACCTGCTTATTTACGATTTGGGCGACCAAGTTGGCCAATTTTTACCCCTGATGATCAGGAATTCGAAATTGGAAAAGCTTGGCAAATGACAGAAGGTACGGATGTAACTATTTTTGCTACTGGACATATGGTATGGCAAGCGGTAGAAGCTGAAGCTATACTTGCTGAAAAAGGAATTAGTGTTGAATTGATAAATATCCATACCATTAAACCACTTGATGTTGACGCTATTTTAAAGTCGGTGGCTAAAACAGGATGCGTGGTTACTGCGGAAGAGCATCAACGTAATGGAGGCTTGGGAGATAGTGTAGCCCAAACATTAGCTTTGAATAATCCATCGCCTATTGAAATGGTAGCTGTAAACGACTCCTTTGGCGAAAGTGGTACACCAATGCAGTTGATGGAAAAATATGGTTTAACGCCAACGGATATTGTTAATGCCGTAGAAAAAGTGATTGCGAGGAAGTGAAAACACAATTAAAACATGAAAAAATATTTATCTTATATCAATATAATAATTGTGTTGATAGCAAATATTTCTTGTTTATCAGATCAACAAACCAGCTACGATAGTGAAGAAATAAAAAATCATCAACAACAAGTTGAAGCATTTAGGAAACAAAAAGATGCTGACTATAAAATTCCTGAAAAAACCATGCTTCCTGCTGATTTGATGAAAGACTTTGAGGGTTTAAAATATTACCCGATAGATTATAAATACAAAGTAGAAGCTAAACTAACAAGACTTGAAGATTTACCAAAAATTGAGATTAAAACCTCTACTGGTAAAGTAGCTGATTATGTAATCTATGGTAAATTATCTTTTGTTATTGATGAAACACCTGCTGAACTGAGTGTTTATCAAAGTGCCAGATTAGTAGGTACAGATAGAATTAAAAATGCTCTTTTCATGCCTTTTACAGATAAAACATCAGGTGAAGAAACCTTTGGGGGAGGACGATACTTAGTAATGGATATTCCAGAAGGCGATGCCCTAACAATTGATTTTAATCTGGCTTATAACCCTTATTGTGTTTACGACCCAACACACTCATGCCCTATCCCTCCTAAAGAAAATGATTTAAGAGTTATGATAGAGGCTGGTGAGTTGATCTACCCTTAATGATTTTGTTATGAGAAATTTAGTTTATGCTGTTGTATTGTTAATGATGTTTTCTACATATAATGTGCAAGCACAAGATGCTTTTGAATTAGTTCATTTTGATACCGAAGATGGCGGAAAAATTGAAGCAGCTTATTTAAAAGCTGATGATGATACGGCTGTTATTTTCGCACATGGAGCTATTTTTAACAAAGAAAGTTGGTATTTCTTAGCTGAAGCATTTCAGAAAAGGGGTATTTCTGCGTTATCAATAGATTTTGGTGGTTATAATAATAGTAAAGCTGGAAATACAGGAAAAAAGTTATACGACATTTTGGGTGCCATTACTTTCTTGGAAGGAAAAGGCTTTAGTGATATTAATATTGTTGGGGGAAGCATGGGTGGAGCAGCTGTACTGGGCGCATTATCGTATAAAAATACATCTATTAGTAAAGTAGTACTACTTGCTCCAGCAGGAGGATCAGCTATTAAATCTAGAGACATGGATAAGCTTTTTATAGTGTCCAAAGAAGAAGGTCTATATAATAGAGTAAAATCTATTTACAATGATTCAGAAAGCCCAAAAGTGATGAAAGAATATTCAGGGAACGCTCATGCTCAGCATATGTTTAAAACCGACTATGCGGATGAACTAAAGGCACTAATAATTGATTTTATCACATCTTCAAATTAGAATAAAAACTAACAGAAATGGCAGAGTCCCGAAAATATAAAGTTGCCTGTATTCAGGCAACACCTGTAATATTTGATATCGAAAAAACAGTTGAAAAAGCGATTTCATTAGTAGCAGATGCAGCTGCAAAAGGATGTGAGCTTATTGTTTTTCCTGAAACATTTATTCCTGGATATCCCAGTGGATTAGGGTTTGGAACAGTGGTAGGCAGTAGAACTGAGGCAGGAAGAGATCAATTTAAGGAATACTGGCAAAATAGTGTTGAAGTGCCTGGGGAGTATACCAAAAAACTAGGTGAATGTGCTAAAGAACACAATGTGTTTCTAGTAATAGGAGTAACCGAAAGAGATTTAGTAAATGGTACAATGTATTGTACAATCCTTTATTTTGGTTCAGATGGAAGTTTACTGGGGAAACATCGAAAACTTAAACCTACAGCTGCTGAACGATTGGTTTGGGGAGAGGGAGATGGATCTACTTTAGCTACCTATGACACCAAACTTGGTAAAATAGGAGGGTTGATATGTTGGGAAAATTATATGCCTATGGCTAGAATGGCAATGTATAATAAAGGAGTACAATTATACATTGCACCTACAGCCGATTCAAGAGAAAGCTGGAATGCTACGATGCAACATATAGCCTGTGAAGGAAGATGTTATGTAATTGGATGCAACCAATACTTTACTAAAAAGGATTACCCTGAACACTTGCAATCTGAGCTAGCTGAAGATAGACCTGAAATATTATCCAGAGGAGGGAGTGTTATTGTTTCTCCTTTGGGGAAGGTACTTGCTGGCCCTTTATATGATGAAGAAGGCATTCTTGTAGCTGAGATAGACCTTGATGAAGTAGTAAGAAGCCGTATGGATTTTGATGTTACTGGTCACTATAGCCGTAATGATGTTTTTGATTTAAACATCAAAGATCAGCCAGAAATAAAAAAGGTGTAATATGTTGGATAAGGTTTCGACAAGCCTGCCTACCGCAGGCAGGCTCAACATAACAGTCAACATTCGATAGTTTTGCCTAATATCAATTAGTGACAAACATTTCGTTTCTAAAAATTTCCTACGCCTAGCATTACTAATGTGCATCCTTCTACTACTTCAATTCCTTTTTTTTCTGCTAGTAGCTTAAACTCGCAATTCTCAGTTCCGGGATTGAAAATGATGCGATTAGGTTTTAAGCTGAGTATATAATCATACCATTCAGGCTGATATTGAGGGCCAATATACATGGTTACGGTGTCAACATCATTAATGGGGGGCTTTTCTTTAATGTCAAGTATCTTTTCGCCTAGCACTTCTCCTTTTTTTATTCCTACAGGTACAAACTCATGTCCATACCCTTCTAATCGCTCAGCCGCCATAAATGCATACCGATTGGGATTGGGTGACCCTCCTATTATTACCGTTTTTTTCATCAATTGATATTTAAATTACACTTTATGCCTATTGATATAGGTATTAAAATTAATAAACTTTAAGACATAAAAATGGTAAAAAAAGTTCACCAATATATTCTTTGTAAATATGCCGCTAACTCCATTAACAAAGCTACTCCCATGTGTATGGCAACTCCTCCCCAAATATTTTTGGTTTTATAAACCAATACTCCCAAAATATATCCTCCAAAAGCAGAACTAATGGTCTCACCTATTGGTTTACCAAAATGTAGGAATACGTATGTAGCTACCATTGGCAATACAACAAAAGGACCTAGATATCGAATAAATACAAGTATCAAAAATCCTCTAAAGAATAATTCTACTGCAATAAAACTAATACCATAAAAAAACTCATAAACACTTACAATTACCCATTCTGAAACTCCATAATAGTCTGCTGCTCGTGTTCCTCTTGCATCTTGGTATTGAGGATAATCTGCTTGAAAATCGGGTAAAAAGGAGGCAGGGATTATGAGCAGAAGTACTATTGCTAGCATAACTAAATAAGGTTTTATATCACTGATCCGACTGGTTAAACCATAAAAACCATTCATTGTCTTACGTTCATAAATCCAGTAATAGATAAATAATGGTACAGTAATTATTACTATACTACTAGCATCTCCAAGTACCTGATACACAAAATAAAGAATATCAATAGGTAAGCCTCTTACTATTTCATTATGATAAAAGAATGATCGATTTACAGCCTGTACTATGAATCCAAAAATAGAAACAGTCCAAAAAGCTGGATCTTTTAAAAAACCCTTATACTTAGTGAAACGTACAATAAGCAAACATGTAAGGTAATATGGTATACTTTGAAATAAAAAAAACCACAAAGTGTAAACCTTTTTTCCTACGTAGGCATCAATATAACTGTCTTCAAAATCAAAATAATAATTTAGTGCGATTGAAATAGTTAAAAATATAGCTATTAGTAAGTATAGTTTTAAATGAAAGTATTGCTGAACATACTCTTTTAGAGCAGCTATTATCTTCCTCATAGTATTACAGTTGATTTTGTAATCATTTGATAATAAGTTTATTAAATAGATTTGTACATTTAAGACACTGATAATAATAAAGATTTATTAGAGCAATGAATGTTTTAAAGATTTTCTTTTTTCTAGGAGTGTTTTCTAGACGTTGCTGATCAATCTACCTCTGATTTAATGATCGATTTTTATTCGGAAATAATAAAAAATCATAAATCATATGGAACTGCTCTACAAATAGCTAAACAAAAAATGATTGCCACAAATAACTATTCAGCACCTTATTATTGGGCATCTTTTGAATTGATAGGTAAATAATGAGGTGGAGTAAATAATCTTTGTTGAGATCAGTTAGCTAAATTAGATGATTAGCTTCTAAATCACCCAGACATACAACATGAGACAGTACCAATTATAGTTTTATTGCCAGCATTACTCTAGACAAAGCTTAATTACTGAAACATTATAATTATTGTTAATCAACACGATTATTCAAATTGAAAGATTTTCAATTTGAATGCGGGCTTTATATGTTTATTTTGCGATGTAAACATGAATCTATATGTTCAAAAACCTTCTATTATTAAGCTTTAGCATATTATTGTGGACTTCAGTATGGGCGCAAAGTACTTTTATACCTAATAATAAAGACTATTACCATCTGGTGAACCGATACGAAATAAGAAATGGAGAATTGTCACAAGCTTTTCATTCTTCATTTCGCACCTACAAAAGAAAAAATGTAGCCAATTTTACGGACAGCATGGAGGTGTCCTCCAAAGCTGATCAGTTTAATCAAGAGTATTTGAGAAATGATAATTGGGAATGGGTAGAAAATCATACCAATGTGAGCAAGAAGCCTTTTTTGAAATATTTTTATCGTTCTAAATCCGATTTATATCATGTGCAAAGTAAAAATTTTGATCTGCATGTAAATCCAGTATTGGATTTGAGTTATGGTACTGAAACGGCTAATAGTAATGCACCTTACATCAATACCCGAGGAGTTGAAATACGCTCTATGATTGATAAAAAAGTAGGTTTTTACTCATTTATAGGTGAAAATCAGGCTCGATTTCCTGAATATGTAAGGCAAAATATTCTGAAAAATGGTGTGGTGCCACACGAAGGGTTTTGGAAAAAGTATGATAACTATGGAGTGGATTTTTTTACTGTTAGAGGCTATGTCACCTTCAATGCTACTAAAAACATTGATTTACAATTCGGGCATGATAATTTCTTTATTGGTAATGGTTATCGTTCGCTACTCTTATCGGATTATGCCCCATCATTTACTTTTTTAAGAATTAACACACAGGTCTGGAAATTTAAATATACCAATGTTTATGGTCAATTAACTGCTGATGCTTTTGGGAATTCTGGAGGAACTTTTGGATCAGGAGGATTTCCTAATAAATACATTGCGTTACATCATTTGAGTTTAAACATTGGTAAGAAGTTTAACCTAGGGCTGTATGAATCAGTGATTTTTGGCAAGGAGCTTAATAACAATTATGAGTTAAAATATCTTAACCCAGTTATTTTCTATAGAGCTATAGAACATCAAAACGGGAGTTCGGACAATGTGCTAGTTGGACTTGATATGAAATGGTTGGTTCTCCCAAAGGTATCGATTTACGGGCAGTTGATTTTGGACGAGTTTCTTTTGAATTACCTTAAGGAAGGTCAAGGGTGGTGGGGGAATAAGTATGGAGTTCAGGCTGGACTACATTATGTAAATGCATTTGGAGTTCCAAATTTGGATATTCAAGGGGAATATAATTTAGTTCGCCCTTATACTTATAGTCATTCTACTATATATAATAATTATGTACATTACAGGCAGCCATTGGCGCATCCTAATGGTGCTAATTTTAAAGAAGTGGTGGGAATATTGCGCTATCAGCCTATCCCAAAGTTAACAGTTGTAGCCAAAGGAATTTACAATATCTATGGAGCAGATTCAACGGGTGTAAATTGGGGAGGGGATGTTTTAAAAGACTATAATACAAGAGAACAAGAGTTTAAAAACGATATTGGACAAGGTATTTCAAATACATTAATGCTTTTTGATTTCACGCTAACCTATCAGTTTAAACACAACCTTTTTATTGATTTAAAACAAGTGATTCGTAATAACGAAAGCGAAATTGATATTCAGGATCAAAATACTAGTTATACAAGTTTAGCATTAAGGCTTAATATTTCAAAAAGATTGCACGATTTCTGATGAAATAGGTAATTTTGCTGCCTTTATTATTTCTATGGATACTTACAAGAGAATACTCAATTTTGCACGACCAATTTCGTATTTTGCAATCCCTTATTTTGTTGTAGCAATTCTTGCTCAACTTTCAGGAATACTTAATTTAGGTGCGATAGTACCATTACTCAATATTCTTTTTGATGTAAGTAAGCCTGAAGCTATTCCTCAAGATGCCAATTTTTTTGATGAGTTAAAAATGCAATTAATGGGAGGGCTTCATCAATTGATAGAAAAAAAAGGTGCAGTACAGGTATTATATTATGTGTGTTTAGGAGCTATATCTGCCTCATTATTGGCTAATATATTTCGCTATCTGAGTATGAGATTGTTGGAAAAATTGAAGGCTAAAGTTATCAAAAACCTAAGAATAGCCTTGTTTGAAAAAATTATGGTGCTAGATCTGGGTTTTTTCACTGAACAGAAAAAAGGAGATATTATCTCAAGAGCTACCAATGACATTTATGAAGTGGAAGCTAGTATTACCAATTCTTTATCTTCCTTATTAAAAGACCCTCTTACTGTCATTATATATTTTGGAGCATTGTTTTTAATAAGTTTTGAGATGACAATGTTTACATTAATAATTATTCCCGTTACGGGTGTTGGTATAAATTTTTTAGTAAAAAAGCTAAAAAAATCATCAACTGTTACACAGGAGTCTATTTCACAAATCACTAGTTCAATTGATGAAGCGATTAGCGGAATTCGAATTATAAAAGCATTTCGAGCATTAAATTTTGTGAATTATAACTTTGGAAAATTAGCTAAATCATATGAACGCAAGTATAAGAATTATGCCTATAGAAGAACTCTTGCTTCTCCATTTTCAGAAGTGTTAGGTTTATCGGTAGTGGCATGTATTATTGCTTATGGAGGTTCGTTGGTACTCGATAAAGAAAGTGGGTTTACGGGTGATTTTTTCATTATGTATTTGGTTATGTTTACACAAGTACTAAATCCGATTAAGTCTATTGCCAATACAGTTGGTGGGCTACAACGAGGGCTTGCTTCTTCTCGTAGAGTTTTGGAGATTATTGATACTGAAGTTGAAATTAAAGAAAAAGAGAATCCCATTATTGTTGATGATTTTAACGACTCTGTAGAATACAAAAATGTTTTTTTTAAATATGGAGACGAGTTTGTGCTTAAAAACATCAATCTCAAAATCAATAAAGGAGAAACAGTAGCTTTGGTAGGACCTTCTGGAGGAGGAAAATCTACTATTGCTGATCTTTTACCTCGTTTTTATGATGTCAATAAAGGCGAAATTTGTATTGATGGTAATACGCTGAAGGATGTAGAAATTGATTCATTGAGAAAACAAATTGGAATTGTGAGTCAGGAGTCTATATTATTTAATGACACTGTATTTAATAATATTGCTTTTGGCGTTGAAAATGCTACCGAGGAAGAAGTGATTCATGCGGCAAAAATTGCCAATGCTCATGAGTTTATTATGAATTTGAGTGATGGATATCAAACACTGGTAGGAGAGAGAGGGCTTAAGCTATCTGGTGGTCAGCGGCAAAGAGTAAACATAGCTCGATCGATATTTAAAAACCCTCCGATATTAATTCTAGATGAAGCCACTTCTGCACTAGATACTGAATCTGAAAAATTAGTTCAAGAAGCATTAGAGAATTTAATGAAAAGCAGAACTTCTATTGTAATTGCTCATCGATTGAGTACTATCCAAAATGCTGATAAAATAGTGGTAATTAATAGTGGAGAGATTGTAGAAGAAGGAACACACACTCAACTAATTAAGAAAAATGGAATTTATACTAAGCTTAATAAAATGCAAGAATTATAAACTGATGTTACGTAAAACTATCCAATGCTTTCAGGTTGACATATAAATTGTTGATTTGTATAGCATCAGTTATAAAGTAACATTTATTTATATATTATTTTTTCGATTTAGTTTTTCGTTATTCAAAAGAAACAGTTAAGTTTATTACAAGTAAAAAAACATTATGCTTAAAATATGAAAAAAGCACGCTTATTAACCTACGTTATATTTTTTGCCTTTCATTTAGGATTTCTGATTGTTGCACTTTTGATTGATGGGATTTTGCCAGAAGATCCAATAGACCCTGAAAGTTTTAGTGATTTAGGAAAATTGATCCCATTATTAAAATATTTTAATTACATATTTATTGTAAAGTGGGTGGCTATCATTGGAATTATACTTGTAATAGTTGATTTCATCATTGATTTCATGGAGAAAAATTCATTTAAATCAGAGATAAATGATTTGAAAAATGATTTGAATGCTACTAAAGCTAAAATGTACGACATGCAATCTGCATCAGCTAAAGGGAAAATAATTGATGACAGTTCTTCAGTTGTTGAAGATGACAAGAAAGAAAGTGAAGAGCAATAGCAAATGATGTATACCGATTTGATTACTGCAGAGTTGCAGGAAGCATCTATAGTGCTTGAAAATTTCCTCACAGACACAAAAAACATAAATAACATTGAAAGTGCTGCTACATTAATGGCTGAATCCATTAGAAGTGGAGGGAAAATAATCTCCTGCGGTAATGGAGGGTCACATTGCGATGCCATGCATTTTGCCGAGGAACTTACTGGTCGCTATCGTGATAACCGTAAAGCACTACCAGCTATTGCTATCTCCGATCCAAGCCATATGAGTTGTGTAGGCAATGATTTTGGATTTGACTTCATTTTTTCAAGATTTATTGAAGGGCTAGGAAATCATAATGACGTTCTTCTGGGGATTAGTACTAGTGGAAATTCTGAAAATGTTATTAATGCCTTTAATGCTGCTAAAGAAAAGCAAATGAAAACAGTAATTCTTACAGGTAAAGATGGTGGAAAATTGGCTGGTTTGGCAGATGTTGAAATTATTGTCCCTCACTTTGGTTATGCTGATCGAATTCAGGAAATTCATATTAAGATTATACATATCTTAATTCAGCTTATCGAAAAACAGGTAATTTAATGCTCTCAAAATCTTTTGGAAGTGCAGTACATGGCGTTGATGCTACACAAATTGACATTGAAGTAAATGTATTGCAAGGTACGGGTGTTTGGATGAGTGGCTTGCCCGATAATGCCGTTAAAGAAAGTACACATCGAATAGAATCTGCTATAAAACATTTTGATTATTATTTCCCCAGGCAAAAGGTAGTAGTGAACATGGCACCTGCCGATGTACGTAAGGAAGGTTCGGCTTACGATTTGCCTATTGGATTAAGTGTGCTTCAGGCTTCTGGACAGATAACTGCTGAGTCATTGTCTCAATATGTAATAATGGGAGAATTGGCTTTGGATGGAATTTTAAGACCAATAAAAGGTGTTTTGCCGATAGCTATAGAAGCTAGAAAACAAGGGTTTAAAGGTTTTGTACTACCTAAGGAGAATGCTAATGAAGCAGCAATAGTAAATGATTTGGACATTATTGGTGTAGAGACCATAAAAGAAGCTATCCAGTTTTTTGAGGGAGAAATAAATATTGATCCATTGGAAATGGATACGCGAGATATATTCATGTCGCAGCTCAATGATTATGATGCTGATTTTAAAGATGTACAAGGACAAGAAAATATTAAAAGAGCATTAGAAATTTCGGCTGCTGGTGGACATAATGCCATTATGATTGGTCCTCCTGGAGCAGGGAAAACGATGTTAGCAAAAAGGTTATCTTCTATACTTCCTCCTCTTTCTTTACACGAAGCGTTAGAGACTACCAAAATACATTCTGTGGCTGGCAGGCTTGGAAAGGACGCTTCACTGATGACCACACGTCCATACCGTAGTCCTCATCACACCATTTCTGATGTGGCATTGGTTGGTGGAGGAGGTTACCCTTCACCTGGTGAAATTTCTTTAGCACATAATGGAGTATTGTTTTTAGATGAACTGCCTGAATTTAAACGAACT
>Ga0224506_10000905_pt1 | contig 22544 bp, 17 predicted proteins | sample SF_Jan12_sed_USG_2_FD_169108 | JGI IMG/M metagenome (GOLD analysis project Ga0224506, IMG submission 169108) | Sediment microbial communities from San Francisco Bay, California, United States - SF_Jan12_sed_USGS_8_1 | ecosystem: Environmental > Aquatic > Marine > Sediment | place: USA... | reverse complement strand
ATATATCTTCCACTTTTTTAGTCCTGAGTTCCTTTTCCAGCTCGTCGACCATATCGACTAAAATGGTCTCTATCTGGCAGTTAGCCAAAAGGGAGGGTATTTCTTTTATGATATAAGTCCTGTCACCGAAATTTTCTATCCCGAAGCCGAGGTCCTGAATACGGGTGAAGTGCTCTTCTATTATCAGGCTCTGAGATGAGCTGACTTCAAGCACAACGGGAATCAACAGAGCCTGACGCGCTAACTGTCGATTGGTGAAGCCATTCCACAGCTTCTCGTACAAAATCCGCTCATGAGCAGCGTGCTGGTCGATGATGAGAATCCCCTCCCTATCCATGCCGACAATATAGCTGCTCTGATACTGCCCCAGAACTGCCACCTGCGGGGCTGCTTCTTCTGATTTAATCTCCTCTTCTGATAGGCCGAGCCTCTGAGTAGAGACAGGCGGTAACACTTCCTCCGGCAACACCTCCCCCTCCTTCTGGACTACTTCCTCTTTCTCTATTTTGAGGGGCTGATGGATACCAACTTTTTTTAAGGTTCCCTCGGTGGCCTTGAACTCAGCCAGAGGCTTCTCTCTGACAATGGTATCCATCAGAACATCTCTGACCCTATCGTGTATGAAACGAGGTTGTCGGAATCTCACCTCCAGCTTTGAGGGGTGGACATTGACATCCACCTGCTCGGTGTGAAGAGTGATAAAAAGAAGCACCACCGGATACCTGTCTCGCGGAAGCATAGTGTGATAGGCTTCTCTAATGGCACGATTCAGGAGCCTATCCTTCACTAACCGCTGGTTGACATAGGTAAGGAGCATATCGGCTGAAGAGCGATAATAACCCGGGCGAGAGAGGTAACCGGAAAGACCCAGCCCTTCCTTTTCATATTCAAAGGGAACAAGATTCTCCATGAGGTTTTTGCCGTATAACTGATATATCCTCTGACTGTAATGGTCAACAGGTGGCGCCGATATAAGCTCTTTATCGTCGTGATAGAGAGTGAAGTAAATCCCGGGATAGGAGATGGCATAGTGGGTTACCAGCACTACTATGCGACTTAGCTCGTAGCGAGTAGACCGAAGGAACTTTCGTCGGGCGGGAGTGTTAAAGAATATGTTTCGCGCCTCCACCGAAGTCCCCCGAGGTATCCCGACCTCAGACACTCCCCTGAGCACTCCCCCATTTACCCGCACCTGGGTTCCGTAAAGCGAACTCTCATCCCTTGATTTCATGGTGAGTCGGGTAACGGCGGCTATGCTGGCAAAAGCTTCCCCGCGGAATCCGAGGGTCTTCACCGCATTCAGGTCCCTCAGAGTGTTAATCTTGCTGGTGGAATGGCGCTCAAAGCAGAGAAGAACATCATCGCTGTCCATTCCTTCCCCGTTGTCGACCACCCGAATCAGTCTCTTCCCTCCTTCTTCAACAAAGATGCGTATCTCGCTTGCTGCGGCATCAATGGAATTCTCCATGAGCTCCTTTACGATAGAAGCCGGATGTTCTATCACTTCGCCGGCAGCAATTCTGTTAGCGATATTTTCGGGTAAAATTTTGATCTTGCCCATTCTCTTTTTTCCTTAAGATTATGGGATCGGGGGCTTTTCTCCTCTACAGCAAAGTGCTCAGAGAATGGTTGGCGGCTCTGATGAGCTTTATTTAGAGCGCTTAAGCCCCAGCCATTCCTGAATATCCTTCCCCACCATTTTCTTGAACTTTTCTGAAAAGGAGGGCAAACTTCCCACTCTTTCGTCTAATAGGAGCTTCACCACCCGGAGAGATGGTATAAACATCTCCGACAGTCCTATGCCCTCCTCCCCTTTGGCTACTTGCCGGCACCAATCTTCGAAGGACTCAAGGCTGATCCCTTTTATTATCACCCCGCTCTGGTCAAGAGAGAGGATAACACCCCATATTTGCTCTCTCGGCTCCTTGAGATAGGCAACTATTAGCGAGTTCTTCCCTATCATTCAGTCTTCCTCTCATTTCTCCACAATTATAGCTGCACCTTGCCCGCCACCAACGCATAAACCAGCAAGCCCTCGCCGGGCTCCCCTCTCCTTCATGGCGTACAGCAGAGTGGTCAGGATTCGGGCACCTGAGGCACCAATGGGATGCCCCAGAGCTATAGCTCCACCTTTAAGGTTCACCCTGGAGGGGTCAATCTTCAGCTCCCTTAATACCTGAATCGACTGAACCGCAAAGGCTTCGTTAAGCTCAAAGATATCTATATCTTCAATTTTAAGATTGGCCTTGCTGAGGGTTTTTCTTACTGCCGGGATGGGACCAAGCCCCATTATCCCAGGCTCCAGAGCTGCCGAAGCATACGAGACCACCGAAGCTAAAGGAGTAACCCCCCTATTCTTTGCCTGTTTCTCACTCATTATTACTAATGCGGCGGCACCGTCGTTTATCCCCGAGGCATTTCCGGCGGTGACCGTGCCCCCCTCTTTAAAAGCGGGCTTCAAGCGAGCAAGCTTCTCCGCAGTGATACCGAAGCGGGGGAACTCATCGGTATCAAAGATTATAGGTTCCCCCTTCCTCTGAGGCACTGGAACGGGGATTATCTCTCCCTTGAACTTTCCCTCCTTAATAGCCTTTTCTGCCTTCTGCTGGGAGCCAGCGGCAAACCCATCCTGCTCCTCTCTGGATAAGTTATATTGTTCGGCGATGTTCTCCGCGGTGAGCCCCATATGAACATTCTCCAGCGCACACCAGATTCCATCGTGAATCATAGAATCGACCACCTTAGCATCTCCCATCCGATATCCCCACCGGGCTTGGTAAAGAAGAAAGGGAGCCTGGCTCATACTCTCCATCCCCCCGGATACTGTTATCTCAGCATCCTGACATTTTATAGCCTGAACAGCCAGCATGACCGATTTCATACCCGAGGCGCATACTTTATTCACGGTATGTGAGGGGACATTAAAAGGGATACCCGCTTTCACGGCTGCTTGTCGGGCGGGATTCTGCCCCAGTCCAGCCTGCAGAATATTCCCCATAATCACCTCGTCCACATCTTGAGGCTGTATACCGCTGCGCTTCAAAGCCTCTTTAATAACAATTGCCCCCAGGTCTATCGGAGAGACATCCTTCAAAGTTCCCCCAAAACTCCCAATGGGAGTTCGCACCGCACTGGTTATCACTACTTTATCCATTGCAATACTCTCCTTTAATATAGAGATATTCAGCAATTGACTATGATTAAGCTCTTCAAAGACTGTCTTCACCTGTCAATTCCCAGCCCTATGAGCTCTCCCAATTAAGGGAATTTTTTCCATATTACCACAAAATCCTCCCGTTTTCACCTATTTCCCCTTTAACTTCAATCAATCTCTTCACCAAATAACCTATTGATGACCTGTTCGCTCTTAGAGTATAATGAGTGCGTCTGACAAGGGAAGAATATATTAATATTTTCGTCTGAATAGCTAATCAGGGTGGAAAGGAACTCACGCTTTCCTCATTTGATGCAAGACAAGGAGGAGTACCATCTCTATCATATTACGCAAATGTAAATATCTCGTCCTTTTAATCCCGCTTCTTTTTTGGCATGGAAAGCTGACGGGTGAATTGGTGGCTGCATGCCAAGGGAACAATAGCGGTCCACATTCTCTCTATTATCTATTAGTGGTAGATGATAACATGTATATTTCCCCCCCATTCTTAAAACACGTCACCTCGGTTGACAGAAGTGAACGACAAGGTTCGCCTGCTCTCTTTTATAAGCAGACACCAATCTCGCAGAGAAGAGAGCGGGCGATTATGTGGGGTATCATCCTGGGGCTGGCGTTGGGAGCGGTCTTCCTTTGTGTATTCGCCTGGTTTATCCTGAAAATAACACACTTTGGAAAAAAGTAAATTTCCGGTTGATAATCCGCAATTTTAGTGTTGAAATGGCTTAAATATTGAGTTCCTCTCTCCTCAAAATAAACAAGCCAAAGCGTTTGAACTTACTCAGTATATGTGCTTATGCCTGCTCTGATATGCCGAACAGGAAGAGGGCTCAAGATGAAAAATAAAAAATGGGGGGCTGTAAGCCCCCCTCTTTAATAACCTGGCTTAGGTACTTCTATTATTCCTGCAAGCCTACTCCGAGGTCATTGTAATTAAGAATAGAGTTGAACACAAACATATAGTTCCCTCTGCTGATGTCGCGCCAGAACGGATTGAAAGTGAACAATACTATATGTCCTTTGCCCACAGGCACATCCACTATGGCTGCTTTCCCCTTTATCTCCCCTGGGCTTTTCACTATTCCGCTCAGGCATACCTCACCTTCACTGGCATATTTAACCACCACGAACTTCTCCGCTTCGGAAGAGAGGCGCAGCAGCGGACCTGAATGACTGCGATAGAGGGGAATCTCCTTATCATAGCCATAGACAATGGGATGCTTGCAGTTAACAACCTCAGACTTGAGCAGAGAACCTGGATTGTAAAAATCGCGGCTGGTATCGAAGATACTAATTCCCCTTACCATACCATAATCTACCGGCACTCTCACTGGATTTTGCAGAGCGATCAACAAACCTCCTTCCTCTACGAACTTCTGAAGATTGGTCACACCCTCTATTCTCATGCCGCCAGTAATATCTTCGCTGGAATCGGGAGTTCCCAGGTGTTTGAATTCATTACTCTTGACAAAGGTTAAAGGACCTCTAAAATCGGGGTCCATCCCATTGACAATATCAGCGCCGCTTCTTCCTCCGCAGTTGCTGAAGACGATGACATCGTATTTAGCTTTGAGGTTACCTTTTTTGAGATGGTCTTTGTTTATCATGGCAAAGGGAATACCCAGCTGGTCGAAAGCAAACCGCACCCAGCCATCGTTCTGGGTGCTGGACCAGGTGTGATAGATGGCTATTCGGGGGATGTCCAGCTCGTGGGTTTTAACATCGGGAAGGCTGGCACTACTCACTATCTCCAGCCCCAGCTCATTGGCAACACTCTGGATAGCGCTGTGCAGCTTGGCAGAAGCTCCGGAGACAGGGATTATCATGGAGCCGGCATCAAAGTCTCTGTTCTCCGCCTTAAAGGGAGCCTCCGCTGCCAGGGCTTTGAAGTCTTTAAGCTTAATGCGGGCGCTGAGCAAATTGTTAATGGTGCCATTGTTGATGATATACGCACCAGCCGCCTCTGCTCCGACTATCTCCCCTTTCGCTTTCACCGGCTTGTTGACGGGAACCACCGGGGTGTCAAAAATAGCTTTGTCTTTTATCTTTACTGTCTTCACATCCATGTGAAGCCCGAGAGTCCATCCTGTATCATCATAGGCGCGAGGAGCATCCTCCGGGTACTTCTGGATGCCGAGAAGGTTGAGCACAAGACTGCGATACGGCTGATCCATCCTGACCACATAGGAACCTGCGGGGAAGCTTTCCTCTTCGACGCTTACCGGAGCTGTGGCTTGATGCACCTCAATTTTCTGTCTTAAAAGGAGATTGACCAGAAAAGCAGTATCTACCGGGTCTTTCTGTCCGGCAGGGATGATGAAAGCATAAGGTGGCTCGCTTTTTCCCAGTTCACAGGAATCTAACCCTCTTTTCCAGAAATTCCGCAGGAAATATTCCTTATTCGTGGCCACGAAGTAGAAGGCTTGCAGGTCTGCGGTCTGCTGATAATTGATGTTGTTCCTGATAGACCAAAGCACTTTCTCATAAGGGGCAATAGGCATATACCACTGCCTGGAAGTCGCTCCGTAGCGTCCCATACCTAAGTCGCGCTCCATGGTATTGCCAATGGAATTGCCGAAAGTCTCGTAGAAACGCCCCAGTGCATTATGGTTGTTAGCTACTGAGAAGAGATAGTTGGGAGCCCACCCATCCCAGAAGCCGTGAGTCCACACCCCGGGCATACCAAAGGAGGTGAGCCGGGTAACTTCCCACCAAGCTATCAGGTTCCACTCGGAGGTCGTGCTCGGATGATAGGTGGCATTATAGGGACCGGTTCCTGAAGAGACATAGAGAAAGGGGATTGATTCGTGGTTGTCCTGAACCACAACAGGATGCCACTCAAAGTAATTATTCGCTTCGCTCTGGGTCTCGGGCTGGGAGATGCTGATCATATCACGGTTATTATCGTGGAGAGTATACCTTCCCCAATAAGGCACACGGGTGATCTTGCTGGTATCGGTAACATCTTTGTTATATTTATAGAACCAATCCGTATGCTTATCGTGCCCATCAGGCTCCACTGACGGTGTAATCAGTACTATCATGCTGTCTCTGATCTTTTTCACAATGGGATTGTCATCAACAGCCAGGCGATACGCCAACTCCATAGAACACTCAGCAGCACCACTCTCACCAGAATGGAGATTGCCAGTCAGCCAATAAATGGGCTTTGCCTGAGCAATGATAGCCTCTGCCTCCTGCTCTGTCTTCACCTGTCGAGGGTCAGCCAGCTTAGCCATGAGGTCCTTGTATTTCTGCAGGTTCCTCATAGTCTCACTGGCCGCTACGGCTACCACGACCATCTCCCGCCCCTCAGAGGTCTTGCCTATGGCGAAAACCTCAACATTGGGTGATGCCTTAGCCAGGGCTTTCATATACTTCAGGATGTCTGCATAGTAGGTCAATTTTCCTGGCGCACCGGCGATATAGCCCAACACATCCTTAGGTGTGGGCACTCCTTCAACCCTGGGAAGATAGCTTGTCAAGGGGCTGAGAAATTCCGGCTTAGTAGTGGCCTCCTTGATTAAGCGCGTGTACTCCTCGTCCACCGCTTGGTCAGTAGCACTGCTTTGAGCCAATATCGGCAAGCAGAAAAAGAGCACAGTGAAGAGGACCAATATGGGGGCAAATAATGTTTTAGAGAAGCTCACTTTAGAACGCATATTACACCTCCTGTTTTTAAAGTGTTACTGATTTTACTTTAAGCGGACAAGCTTTTAGATTTCCCCCTCTTTCTATTACCATACTTTGATTATTTGTGTCAATAAAATTTCTGCAAGGAAAAGCTCTATTCCCTTATAACATTGATTGCCAATTGAAAGGGAACGAAAAATGGAAATGTGTGCCGAAAAAAATTATATTTATTATATATTTAATTAAAGACATAAATAACATCTGGCTATTATCACTAAAATACCAAATCATTTAGCACCATATTCCGTTATTTTTTGTTTTACAATTATGTGATAATCAGTTAAATTTTTTATTGACTGATATATAATATGCTTTTTTAGCAAGTAGTTTAACGGCAATTCTCCCTGCAGAAGCGATTGAATATTCTTTTTGAGCCTGTACCAAGCTCTTCCTCCTGGTTGATGGCCAGTTGCCGTAAAAAGCTGAACTGAAAGGGAGCTTTAGGGTGTTCAAAGAATGGCTAATGGGGAAACCTGAAAATAGATGCACTAAGGGTATACACATATTATTAACCATTCTTACAAATGGGAGGCTACCATGAGGAGGCTACTAACTTCAGGCATTTTTGTAGTGTTTTGTTTTTTAACAGTAACCATTTTGGCGCAGGTGCCTCAGCTGCTGAACTATCAGGGGAGGTTGACCGATGATGCGGGAATACCGATTATTACCACTACCACCTTGAGGTTCAGCCTCTATCAGGGAGGGGATGCCGCCACCCCGGGCAGTGGCACCCTGTGCTACCAGGAGGATGCCTCGGTCACCCCGGATGACAACGGGGTGTTCAGCTATCTCATCGGCTCGGGGACGGTCATCTTCGGCACGCTGGATTCCACCGTCTTTCAGACCGCCAGCCCGGTCTATCTGGAGATAGCCATTGACCCTGCGGGTGCCAATGAGACCCTTCTTCCCCGCAAGCAGATAGTCACCGTGGGTTACAGCTTCAAGTCTGAGCTGGCAGACGATGCCGATACCGTGGATGGTCAGGAGGCTTCGGCTTTCGCCCCGGTGGTGCATAATCACGACCCGGATTATGTAAACGAGGGGCAGACTGATTCCGTCAACAGCGCAATGATAGTGAACGGGACTATTGTGGATGCTGATATTAATGCGGGGGCAAACATCGCTGGCTCCAAGATTGACCCCACTGGTTTAGATGCCGACCTACTGGATGGGAAGGATTCCGAGGCTTTTGTGCATACCGCAGGTGACGATATGACCGGTACCCTTACTATTAACACTTCATCTTCAAAAGCATTAACTGGCACAACTTCAAACACAAGCGGAATTGGCGTTTATGGAAAAGCCTCTGCCACCGGCGGCACCAATTATGGAGTATATGGTAAAAGCGATAGCTACGACGGTCGGGGCGTTTATGGGCAGGCGCCTGCTATTGGCGTTTATGGGTTCGCTTCTTACGCCAGCGGATCCACTTATGGGGTATATGGTCGAAGCGATAGCGCCTACGGTTCTGGCGTTTTTGGGTATGCCACTGCCGCTAGTGGTTACAATTATGGGGTATTTGGAAGAAGCGATAGCCTCGAAGGACGGGGTGTTTATGGTTTTGCCACTTCCTCCGGCTACATCAATTATGGGGTATATGGTGAAAGCTGGAGCACCGAGGGATATGGGGTTTACGGAATTAACACTGCCGGTGGGTATGTTGGCTATTTCGATGGCAAGGTTCATGTAACCGGGGACTTTACCGTTGGAGGTGCTAAGACCTGCGTGCAGCCGATTGATAATGGAAAAAAGGTGCTGCTTTATGCCATGGAAAGCCCGGAGATATGGTTTGAGGACTTCGGCAGCGCACAACTGGTCAACGGGCAGGCAGTGGTGCCCATAGAGAAGATCTTTGCCCAGACAGCCAACATTGAAATGGGCTACCTTATCTTCCTCACCCCTATCGGAGAATGCAATGGTTTATACATCTCTAGAAAAGATAAAAACTCCTTTGAGGTGCGGGAGCTGGGGGGCGGGACCTCCAACATCTCCTTCAACTACCGCATTGTCGCCAAGCGCAGGGGGTATGAGGAGGTAAGGTTTGAGGAGTTCACCGAGCCTGAACAGCCACCCGAGCAACCAAATCTCCCCATAGCGCCAAAAGAAACCAAGCTTAAGCAGCCCCAGAGCCAGAAACCTTAGAGTTCGGGCCGCCTTGCAATAAAAATGATGTGAGGATTAGAGGAGATAAACAGAGAAATTTTTATCCAGAAGCCTATTTTAAGACGAAGATTAAGGCGTTGAAGTAATTAGCCCTCGACAAAAAGCCTGTTAATTTTCCACCACTATGGGAATGGTAAGCCTTTGCTCACCATGGACTACTGGATGTGGAGTTGTTAACTTATAAAGCCCTGTTATCCCTACTTTTCCTTTAACTCAATGAGCACCCCATGGCAGCTGGCAGGGTGAAGAAAAGCCACTCTTGCTCCCTCTGCCCCCTGGCGGGGAACCTCATCTATTAACCGCACCCTCTTACGCTTCAGCTCTCTGAGGCTTTCCTCGAGGTTGGGAACCTGGAAACAGAGGTGATGGATACCTTCCCCCCTTTTAGCAATAAACTTTCGGATGGGCGATTGCTCATCGGTCCCCTCAATTAACTCTATGGTCTCCGACCCCAGGGAGAGGAAGGCAACCCTGACTCTCTGCGCCTCCACAACCTCGATTTTTGTCAAACTCATCCCCAGGCGGTCCCTGTAAAAAGGAAGAGCCTCCTCCAAGCTGTTCACAGCTATGCCGATATGGTTAAGTTTACTCAACATATTTCATGCTCACACTAAAGTTTGGCATCTCGGAGAATCTCTTCCGCAGCAGTGTAAGGGTCTATCTTTCTTTCAGCAATTTTGCGAATGTACTCATCCTTTTTTTTCTGGCTGAGGTCTCCATAATAAATTTTCTCCACGGTGTATTGCTTTATAATCTCCTGCAGCCTCCGCTCGCTCCGCTCCAGTCTTTTCTTTTTGCTTGTCTCCGAGTGCAGAAAAAACTGATGGTAAGATTCTATCTGGTGCATTAGCTCTTCAATCCCCTGACCTTTCACCGCTGTGGTTTTCACAATTATCGGCTTCCAGCCCTGACCGGTGTCAAATTGCTCCCACATCAGCCGGAGCTCCCCTTCTATTCTCTCATATCCACCCTTGTCAATTTTATTGATGACCAGGATATCAGCTATCTCTATTATCCCGGCTTTAATAGCCTGAATGTCGTCCCCCAATTCCGGCGACAGGACAACGATGCTCCCATGTGCCAGGTTAACTATGTCCACCTCAGCCTGCCCCACTCCCACTGTTTCCACAATTATCACCTCATTCCCCGCCGCATCGAGCACCGCCACCGCGTCGTCGGTAGCCCGGGAGAGACCTCCCAGGCTTCCCCTGGTGGCCATACTGCGAATATACACCCCCTCGTCACTGGTAAGCTCCTGCATGCGAATTCGGTCGCCCAGAATCGCCCCCCCGCTGAAAGGGCTGGTGGGGTCGATGGCGATAATTCCCACCCTCTTCTTTTGCTGACGCAGAAATGGGGTCAGCTTATCCACCAGGGTACTTTTCCCGGAGCCCGGTGGACCGGTTATCCCCAGGATAAAAGCCTTACCGGTATAAGGATAAAGCAATTTTAAAATTGCCTTAGCCTGGGTGGTATTATTCTCTATAAAGGAGATAGCCCTGGCAATCGACCTGACCTCCCCTTTAATAACCCCATCTTTTAATCGGGATAAATCTTCCACGGTAATGTCTATTCCAAAATCTGCCTGGCAATCACCAGGTGTTGAATCTCCGAAGTTCCCTCACCAATGGTGGCGATTTTAACATCTCGATAAAACTTCTCTACCGGGTAATCCTTGGTAAATCCGTATCCCCCAAAAATCTGCACTGCCTTCTCAGTTGCCCTGACTGCCACCTCACTGGCATAAAGCTTGGCCATAGAGGCTTCCTTGGTCGACCTTTGCCCCTGCTGACGAAGATAGGCTGCCCGATAGGTGAGCAGTCGCGCGGCATCAATCTGGGTGGCCATATCTGCCAGCATCCACTGAATCGCCTGGAATTTGGCAATAGGCTGTCCAAACTGCACCCTCTCCTTGGAGTATTTAATGCACAGCTCCATGACTCCCTGGGCTATCCCTACGGAAAAGCCGGCTATTCCCACCCGTCCTCCGTCCAACAGCGCCAGGGCATTGATAAATCCCTCACCCTCTTTTCCCAAAAGGTTCTCTCGAGGGATGCTGCAATCCTCCAGTATCAGCTCCGCCGTATCGGACGCCCTCACCCCGAGCTTGCTCTCTTTCTTGCCCACCCGAAAGCCAGCCATCCCCTTTTCCAGGATAAAAGCCGAGATCCCTTTCGCCCCCTTATCTCTGTCGGTAACCGCCAACACCACCGCCACCTCCCCCACACTTGCGTTAGTGATAAACAGCTTGGAGCCGTTCAACACCCATTTACCGTCTTTAAGAACCGCAATTGTCCTGACAGCCGAGGCATCGCTCCCCGCTTCGGCTTCGGTGAGTGCCCAGGCTCCCAACTTCTTGCCCGATGCCAGGGATGGCAGGTAGGTCTTTTTTTGCTTCTCGGTTCCGTATAAATATATGTGATTGCAGCACAAAGAATTATGAGCAGTTACTGTCAGAGCAATTGAGGGGTCTACTCTGGCGAGTTCCTCCATAATGATGGCAAAATCTATATAGCCCATCCCGGAGCCCCCATAGTCGGGAGATATTAATATCCCTAACAGCCCCAGCTCAGCCAGCTTTCTAATGACCCCCCAGGGGAACTGCTGGGACTCGTCATACTCCATCACTATCGGCGCTATCTCCTTCTCGGCAAACTCCCTCACCATCTGACGGATCATCTCTTGCTCTTCAGTAAATGTAAAATCCATATTACTCTCTCCCTTCTACATATCCTGTTAAATGCTAATTAATAAAAAATAGGTCTGTAAGAATCCCTTCAATTTTATACCATATCCCCTGGCTTCCCGTCAAGAAAAAGGGGGAGCGGGAATAATTGGTGAGGAAGACTAAATGTTCTATTTTTTTATAAATAAATAACTATATCCGTTTATAATTTATCCGCAAAATCTGTGGAAAAGTTTGTGGAAAAGACAGGAAAAGCTCCTCCAAGAGGTCACAAATACTTACCTTAGGACACCTTGCACAAAAGATATGCATAAGTATATATTATTGATAATAAAGGAGATATTTGTAAAGTATGTAATAAAAAGGAGTTCCTGCGATAATGGTTTGGACTTATTCCCCCCATATGGTAATATAGGTAAAAAGCAGGTTCACATAGGCGAAAATAAAAGATATGGCTGGTGCAATTAGGAAAGGGGGTGATGCCAGCTCTCCTGGGGCTTGAATGGCTGATCTCTTACAGAAGGGAATGGAGGAGACGATTCTGCTGAAAGTGAGCATCATCCACAATTCTTTCATCCTGATAAGAGCGAAAGCATCAGAGGAGATTAAGGATAATTGCCATTGGAGAGGGAAAATTTTTAGCCACTGAACTAAGAGAGCAGAGGGAAAAAATCGATAGTATAAAATGTTTAAATCACTACTTAAAAGGAGGGACAAACAATGGCTAACCAATATGGAGATTTTGCCCAAATAAAGCTGCCCCCATTGAAGGCCAAGTGGATTGTCACTGGCATAGTTGTGTTAGTGGCTCTTTATGTGGTGTTTTCCACCTTCTACTCGGTCAAAGCGGATGAAGTGGGGGTAATCCTTCGTTTTGGCAGGTACATTCGCATTACCCAGCCTGGGCTACATCTTAAACTCCCCTTCAGTATTGAAAAACTCTATCGGGTGCGAATAAAACACATCTTTAAGGAGGAGTTTGGCTTCCGCACCATCCGCCCAGGGATAAGAACAGAATATGCCCAGGCAGCGCTCCTTGATGAATCCCTCATGCTCACCGGAGACCTCAATACCGCGGTAGTGGAATGGATTGTGCAGTACAGGGTGAAAAATCCGGTCGATTACCTCTTCAAGGTAAGGAATATTGGGGAGACCATCCGCAATGCATCCGAATTTGCCATGCGGGAGATAGTGGGTGACCGAAGCGTCACTGAGGTTCTGACCATCGGTCGCATAGAAATCGGCACCGAGGTGGAAAAAACTATGCAGCAGGTATTGGACAGTTACCAGAGCGGTATCCATATTGTCACCGCCAAGCTTCAAGATGTAAACCCCCCCGACCCGGTTAAGCCAGCCTTCAACGAGGTCAACGAAGCCAAACAAGAGAGGGAGAAACTCATCAACGAAGCCTGGCAGGAGTATAACAGAGTTATCCCTCAAGCGACAGGGGAAGCTGAACGGACCATCAGAAAAGCCGAGGGCTACGCCCTCAACAGGGTAAACAGAGCAAATGGGGATGCCCAGAAGTTTATTTCCATCTGGCAGGAATATAGCAAGGCGAAGGATGTCACCCGAAGGCGGCTCTATCTGGAGATGATGACGGATATTCTCCCCAAGATAGAGAAGAAATACATCATCGATAGCAGCCAGCAGGGAATGCTCCCCTTTTTGGACCTTACTCCTAAGGAGATAAAGGAAAAATGAAAACAAAAAAGATAGCCACAATCACCATTATTGTAATAGTCCTTTTGATCGTCCTGGCGAGTTCCCTCTATACAATCAGAGAGACAGAGCAGGTGGTCATCACCCAGTTTGGCAGACCAGTAGGGAGCCCGGTAACCAGAGCTGGCTTGCACCTCAAGGTCCCCTTTGTCCAAAAGGCAAACTACTTTGAAAAGCGGCTGTTGGAATGGGATGGGAGCCCGAACCAGGTTCCCACCTCTGATAAGAAGTATATCTGGGTCGACTGCTTCGCCCGCTGGAAGATCGTCGACCCCCTCCTATTCATGCAATCGGTCTCTACCGAAGCCGAAGCCCACGCTCGCCTTGATAACATTGTAGATGCCGCCATCAGGGACCTTATTACCAAGAACCTCCTCATAGAGGTTGTCCGCAGCTCAAATCGAGAGATGGAACTCTCCGAAGAGGAGAAGGATCTATTAGCCATAGAGGAGGCAGCGGTGAAAATCTCTCTGGGGCGGGAGGAGATTACCCGGGAAATCCTGAAGCAGGCTTCTGTTATGGTCCCCCAATACGGGATTGAGCTGGTTGATGTGCGCATAAAGAGGATTAACTATGTGGAGGAGGTGCGACAGAAGGTATACGAAAGGATGATCTCCGAAAGGCAGCGCATCGCGGCTAGATATCGCTCCGAGGGTCAAGGTAAGCGAGCGGAGATCGAAGGGGAGAAGGAGAAAGAGCTACAGCGGATAACTTCGGAAGCCTACCGGACAGCCCAGGAAATTATAGGAAAAGCTGATGCGGAAGCGGTGCGTATCTATGCCAATGCTTACAACAGGGACCCTGAGTTCTACTCCTTCCTGAAAAGCTTAGAGTCATACCGAGCAACCATGGACAACAACAGTTGGTTGCTGTTAACCACCGAGGCTGAATATCTCAAATACCTGAAGAGAGGGGCAGAAGGACGGTAAAAAGAGTTGCCCTTTGAAAACCCCTTCTTTCACCCTTTGGGGAGAGAGGTGGAACCTGTCCGTCGGAATCAAGGGTAGTAATAGAAGATGGAAGCTGTATCGCTTGTCCGCTGCCAGGGATACCATCCGGCAGCCGTTGAAAACGGGGTGCTGGAAGCGGTAAGGCTCCTTGGGGAGTGGGATAAGTTTGTCAGGCGGGGAGATAAAGTACTGATCAAACCCAACCTCCTCACCGGGGCACCACCCGAGAAAGGAGTCACCACCCACCCCTCCCTGGTAAGGGCGGTAGTCCTTCAGGTCAAAGAAGCCGGGGGTATCCCTACGATAGGAGATAGCCCTATGCTCTCCAGTAGCCTGGTTCGAGCAGCTGAGAAGGCCGGAATAAAAGAGGTTGCTGACCATTACGGCGCCAGGCTGGTTGAATTTGACGAGTCGATAGAGGTCGATAACCCTTATGAGGGGACTTTCCGCCGATTCGAAATAGCCAAACAGGTTTTTGACTTCGATGTAATTGTCAATCTCCCCAAGCTTAAAACCCATTCGCAGATGCTGCTGACCTTAGCCGTGAAGAACCTCTTCGGCTGTGTGGTGGGAAGGAAAAAAGTCCAGTGGCACTTCAAAGCGGGAACAGATAGGCTTTATTTCGCCCGCATGCTGGTGGAACTCTATCGGACGATCGGACCACAACTGACCATTGTGGATGGTATAGTAGCCATGGAGGGAAATGGCCCCCAGAGCGGCAGGCTGCGTAAGCTGGGGCTGATTCTGGCAGGCAGAGACTGTGTGGCGTTAGATATGCTGATAACCCACCTGCTTGGGCTGGAACCCTTTCTTTTGCCCACCACTTTTGTTGCCAGGGAGATGGGGATTGCTCCCGTTGATATAGGGAAGATAAAAATCTTAGGAGAAGAGCTGAACAAGGTGGCAGTGGACGATTTTCAATTCCCAAGTTATTCAACCATGGCCTGGAACATCCCCCATTGGCTCCAACGGAGACTCAAGCGATACCTTACTCCCCTCCCCTCTGTTGAGCTTTCCAAATGCACACTCTGTCGACGCTGTCTGGAAGCCTGCCCCACCGGAGCCGTCAGCGAGTCTAACAGCCAGATGATTATCAATTACGACAAATGCATCACCTGCTTCTGCTGTCAAGAGGCGTGCCCTGAAGGGGCTATTCAGCTCCGAGGGCGATGGCTCATGCGATTGATGAGCTGAAGGGTAATAAAAACGAGGGATAAGTGCAATGCCTTATTGCCCCGTATGCCATAAAACTTATCAAAAAGAGAAGAGTTTGTGCCCTTATTGTGGGAGCTCTTCTCCTCAGATATATTTAAGCTCCGGGCAGAAGGGCGAGTGGGCTCCAGTCTTTTTCTCAGACAGCCTGGCGGAGATTATGGTTATCAAAAGCCTGCTTGAGTTCCATGGCTACCAGGTAGTGCTGCTCTCCAAGGGGAGGTTTCAGCGAATCTTGCCCCCCATATTTCGCAGTGACAAAGATAAGGGGGAACCAATCTACCGGCTGATGGTCAAAGAGGATGAGCTTCAAGGATGCCGGCAGGTAATAGAGGAGAGCAGAAAAGCGAGCAAAGATAAGCTCTCAGCTGATATAGATAGGTTTAGCCATAAAAGTAAGGATAAAAATAATAAGGGCTAATAGACCCAGGAGCTTCCTTTTTCCATCAAGGGGGAGCTCATCATTGAGAGTTCGAGGATGCCGCAGCCCCAGCAGTAAGATCAATAATCCCCAGAAGAACCATCCTGGAAAGCCGGTAATGAATCCCATCAGAATTATCACCGAAAAAACACCCAATGATACCTTAGAATAATGTTTACCGAAGATGGCATAGCTTATATGCCCACCATCCAATTGGCTTATTGGCAAAAGGTTTAACGCCGTTGCCAGGCATCCGAACCATCCTGCAAGAGCTATGGGGTGCAGGAGCAGGTCGTAATTATCAGGATAAACTGGCAAAAATACACGCTCTATAAGGTCAAAGAGAAGCGGCTCCCCTATGCCCAAATAAAGGCCTTTATGCACCGGGGGAATTAAAATCGGCTTGGAGAGCTTCAGACCGATAATCAAGGTGGGCAATGCTGCTGCAAAGCCGGCCAGAGGACCGGCAATTCCGATATCAAAAAGTGCCTTCTTGTTCTTTATCGGAGACTTAATCTTGATAAAGGCTCCAAAAGTGCCCACTAAAGTGGGTGCGGGGATAAAGTAAGGGAGAGTCGCCTTAATTTTGTATCGGCGGCAGGTAAAGTAATGCCCTAACTCATGGCTGAGGAGGAAGCCCATAATAGCGATGGAGAAATAGAATCCATGGCGCAGGATGGAGGGGTCGTCAAAAATCTTATGGATAAAACCGAGGTCGAATACGATAGGCTCGTTGGATTGGAAACCTAAATGGTCAACAGCACCAATGATAAAGGTGGTGATTATCGTCAGGATAAAGAGAATAATATTTATAAAGACCCTCGGCCCTTTTTCCGGCACCAATGGAGCAGCGGCTAACCTCTCTTCCCCGGATAAGCTCTCCAACAGCTAAGCCTCCTTCTTTCACTTTTCCAATGAATCCGTAAGTTTTGAGCTTTAAGTATATAGCACCTGGTGGTGGGTGTCAAGAAACTACAAGGAAATAAGTAGTGCTGCGAAAGAGCTTTATTATTGCCAGATAGATTATATTATTACTAGAAGCCAATAGAATCTTGAGGCTCAGAGTCTTCCTTTTAGCCTTCAGAACCCGGTCAATTTGAAAGAAGAAATCAAAGGGATGGATTTATTTAATACTTAATAAGTTCTTCCCGGGTTTAAAGCGGATGGTATATCCGGGAGGAATTTTGACCTCTTCCCCGGTCCGAGGGTTTCTTCCTATCCCTCTCTTGCGAGGCTTAACCTGGAAGATTCCGAAACCCCTGAGCTCAATCCTCTCCTTGCGAGCAAGGGATCTTTTCATAGCATCGAAAATCGCTTTTACCGCAATTTCGGCTTTCACCTTGGTGATTTCGGCAACGTTGGATATCTCATTAACTATATCCGATTTGATCATGCCTTGCCTCCTTTTGGAAAACATAAGTCATTATATTAGTCCAAGTTATCCTTGTCAAGAAATATTTTGCCAAAGTGATTGTCGACCACATCTTAGCTATGTTATAGTATTTTAATAGATGCTCTTTTATTTTATAACAAAAATTCCCGGTAAGATAAAGAGAATAATCGATGGCTCTTCCTAAAATCGCCATTCTCGGTAGACCAAATGTGGGTAAGTCCACTCTTTTCAACCGGATTTGTGGGCTCAGAAAGGCAATCGTGGATAGTCTCCCGGGGGTGACCAGGGACCGGCTCTATGGCCAGGCGGAATGGGAAGGGAGAAGCTTCAGTCTTATTGATACCGGAGGGTTAGATTTATTCGCCTCTGAGGAAATGACAGAGAAGGTAAAAGAGCAGGTATTCAGGGCAGTAAAAGATGCCGATTTGCTTCTATTTGTAGTTGATGTAAGAAGCGGGCTTTCCCCGCTGGAGTCTGAGATTGCCCGCCTCCTGAGAAAACATAACAAACCAATAATTCTGGTGATAAACAAGGTAGACCATCCCGGGCTGGAAAAAGAAGCGGCAGAATTCTACCAATTAGGCTTTGCTCAAAATTGCATTATCTCCGCAGAGCACCGACGCGGTATAGGGGAGTTGCTCGACCTGATAACCTCGCAGCTACCCTCCGCTGAAGAGGTAGAGGAGAAAGAAGAGGAACCGGAGATTAAAATTGCAGTGGTCGGCAGAACCAATGTGGGCAAATCATCGCTGGTAAACAAAATACTGGGAGAAGAGAGGGTATTAGTGAGCGAGGAGCCGGGAACCACCAGAGACTCCATCGATACTCTATTTTCTTATGAGTATATAAAATACCGCATCATCGACACAGCTGGCATAAGAAGAAAAAGAGTGCTTCGGGAACCAGCCGAGATAATCAGTGTGCTAAAGGCACGGCAAAGCCTGGAGCGGGCTGATGTGATACTCCTGCTGCTTGATGCTACCGAAGGAATCACCAGCGGAGATGTAGCCATCGCGACCTATGCCGAGAAAAAGGGACGGGGGGTAGTTATACTGGTAAACAAATGGGACTTGATGCCTCCCGAGTGGAAGAATACCGACCTTTACCTGAAGGAGATAAGAAAGAGAATCCATTTTCTCCGTTACGCTCCCACACTCTTTATATCAGCTAAAACAGGGCAGAGGGTGTTCAAAATATTCGACCTGGTTCAGCAGGTATTCATAAGCATGAGCCTTAGGGTCCCCACTCCTGTGCTGAATCAGGCGATCCATAAGGTGATTTCCCCCAGGCTTCCTTCCCCAAAAAGACGAGGAAAACCCCGGATTCTCTATGGAAGCCAGGTCGATATCAGGCCTCCCCGATTCGTATTCTTTGTGAACAACCCCCGAAACTTCACACCCGCCTATCGGCGTTACCTGACTGAGCAGATAAGGCAGGCTTTCGGCTTTTATGGTACTCCCATAAAAATTGAGCTTAGAAAGAAATAAAATATTTGTAATACTTATAAATAAATTGACTTAAAAGATTATTTATGTTATCTTTAAGAGGATATATTATGCTGTTATCTATCCAACAAAGTTGGCAACTGACAAGTCCGCCCCTATTGGAGGCGCAAAATGGTATTTTTCAACTACGCCACTAAAGAGATAACGGCAAAGATTGTCTACTATGGACCAGGGCTAAGTGGCAAAACCACCAACTTGCAGTATATATACAACAATCTCCCCGAAGAGGACAGGGGGAATATGGTCTCCCTGGCAACCAGTGAAGACCGCACCCTCTTCTTTGACTTTATGCCTCTTGAAATCGGGAGCTTCAAGGGGATTCAGACCACAATTCAGCTCTACACGGTGCCTGGCCAGGTGGTTTACGACACCACCCGTAAGCTGGTGTTAAAAGGATCTGATGGGATAGTCTTTGTCGCCGACTCCCAAAAGGAGTTGATGGACTCTAATCTGGAGAGCGTAGACAACCTCGAGAAGAACCTCCGGGAGCAGGGAATGAGTCTCAAAGACCTCCCCCACATTCTTCAGTTCAATAAAAGAGACCTCTTGAAGATAGCCCCGGTCGAAGAGCTTAACAGAATGTTGAATAGATATGGGGTGCCCCACTTCGAAGCCATCGCCATTCACGGCATAGGGGTGTATGAATGCTTGCGGGAGATCACCCTTTCGGTAATGAGCAAAATCTCCAGAGAGCTAAATGTTGAAGAGTTTGAAGCCGAGCCAATAAAAGCAGAAGATAAAATCCCCGTACCATCCTCCTTGCGAGAAGAAGAACCTGTTTTATCTGGCAGCTACCAAGAAGAAGCTCCCCAGGAAGAGCCAGAAGAGCTGCTCTTAGAAACCTCCCCTTTCCTCGAATCTGAGCCAAGCACCCCACAAGAAGAGGAAGAAATCATGTTAGAAAGCACTCCTCTAGAGGAACCAAAGGAAGAGGAAAAAGAGATAACCGTCCCTATTGAATTGAAGGTAGACCAAGATACCAGGGAGATAAAGCTGAAGCTTTCCCTTAATATCAAATTAAGCCGTAAATAATAACTCCCCCGCCCTTATGACACGCAAAGAAATATCAAAGTTAATATATAACCGCCATGGTGGTCTCCTCAAAAAGGAGGCAGACGAAATATTAGAGCTCACCCTATCAATAATAAAAATGGAACTCATTAAAGGCAGAAAGATTACTCTCAGCAATTTCGGCACCTTCCAGCTGCGCCGGCGTGCGGGAAGATTGCGCAGAAACCCCAAAACAGGAGCATCAGTTCTTATCCCACCTCGTCAATGGCTGAGTTTTCATCCAGCCAGGTTCCTGATAAAATTTGTAAACTCCCCCTTAGATGATAAATGCAAGCATAAACCTTGAGATGAACCGAATGCCAAAACTACCCGATAAGCTCTTCTTCAAAATTGGTGAGGTAGCCCGCTTAACTCAGACCGAACCCTATGTCCTCCGCTACTGGGAATCTGAGTTCCCCTCGCTCTCCCCGATGAAGAACAAAGGCGGGCAACGACTCTACAAGAAAAAGGATATAGAAACCATCCTCCACATCAAGGAGCTGTTGCAGGTAGATGGTTACACTATTGCCGGTGCACGAGCGAAGCTAAAAGAGGAATCCGGTCGGCAAGGAAAGGAGCACCTTCCGGCAGAAGATAAGCTTTCGGCTAAACTCAAGTTGCTGAAAAAGGGGCTACATAATATCCTGAAGATATTGGAAAAAAAGGACATTGATTGATAGAGTGAGGACATAGCGCAGTCTGGCAGGTTAATTGACTGAGAGTATCACCCGACTGTACAATTCCTATTAAAATAAGAATATCATTATGCTATAAGTGATAAATATTTCCCTCTTTTACTGACTTCTGCTTAGCAATATCTGTTTTGAAAAGAATTGTCTAAAAGAGTATATTAAGACATCTTTAGTATTTCCTCAGCCTTTGAGGTTATCAATTTCCAGGCTTCTTTCACATGTCGTTCCTCAGTCAACCTCTGACCGACAGACAGGCGGAGTGTGTATTTACCTCTTAAGGTGGTGTGGGTCAAATATATCTTTCCATCCTGGTTGAGTCTCTCAAGGAGATGTTTATTTAAGCTACTGAGTGCCGTCTCATCCCGCCCATCATTCACGCGGAAACAAACCAGACTCAGGCTCACCGGCGCCATAAGCTCAAAGTGTTTATGTTCCTCTACCCATTCTTTAAATAATTGGGCTAATCGGATATGCTCCCTTATCATCTCTTGAAGCCGCTCCACTCCGTAATAGCGAATCACGAACCACAATTTCAGGGCTCTAAACCTTCTCCCCAGTTGAATACCCCAGTCACGGAAGTTCTTTACCTGTGCATCCAGTCCGGTTTTTAGATATTCAGGATGAATCTCAAATGTGCGGATAAGAGCACCAGGGTCTTTTACAAAATAGGCTGAGCAGTCGAAATTGGTAAACATCCACTTATGGGGATTAAAGACAAAGGAGTCCATGTATTCTGCGCCTTCCAGCATCCATCTCTTCTCCGGAAGGATGGCAGCCGTTCCGGCAAAAGCGGCATCAACATGAAGCCAAAGGTCATGCTGGCGGCAGATTTTGCCAATGTCAGTCAGAGGGTCTATCGCAGTGGAGGAGGTTGTCCCCAGCGTAGCCACCACACAAGCTGGCTGCAATCCCCCTTTTTTATCCTCAATCACCGCTTCTTCCAGCTTCTCGGGAATCATGGCAAAAGCATCATCGGTAGGGATAAGACGCAGGTTCTCCTTCCCGTAGCCCGCAATTTTGACTCCTTTCTCCACACTGGAATGCGCTTCTTCTGAGGCATAGACCACCAGGGGCTTATTAAGACCTTTTTGATTAGCTTCAAAATCAGTAGCCCTTTCTCTGGCTGTCAGCAAAGCGCAGAGGGTAGCAGTGGAAGCAGTGTCCTGGATGACACCGGCCATCCCTTCCGGGAGGCCCAGCATTTGGTGCAACCATTCCAGAACCACTTCTTCCAGTTCGGCGGCAGCCGGAGAGGTCTGCCAGATCATGCACTGGGTGCCAAGTCCTGCTGTCAGAAGCTCTCCCAGAATAGATGGAGGACTGCTGTTAGCAGGAAAATAGGCAAACCAGAAAGGATGCTGCCAGTGGGTGATGCCCGGGAGTATAACTTCTTTAAAATCGTTGAATATACTTTCCATGGGCTCACTTTTATCCGGCGGATGCTGAGGAAGCCTCTCTTTAATCTGACCAGGTTTCACCTGAGACATCACCGGATACTTAACCACCTCGGTCATGTAATCCGCCACCCAATCAACGAATTTATAGCCAAATTGTCTAAACTCTTCCTTATCCATCGTATCTCTCCTGTTTGTCAGAATGGCATTTTAGTCCCGCTCTCGACTTTTTATGGATAGGAAATTGCTCTTAATCTACATTATCCAATTCGCCATAAAAACTTATCTCACTCGTCACTTCTCATAAATACAAAAAATAACTATGACAATCAACCCTAAATTGGTTTTTTTCTCTTAACCTCATCTCTTTTTAGATGCGACCATGCCACTTATACTACGCTGCCAGACCCTTCTTATGCCAACTCACTTTTTCTTGCCAATTGATTCAGTTTTTTCATATTTTACATACTTATCCCCGCTTACCCTTTATT
>Ga0224506_10000904_pt1 | contig 22545 bp, 19 predicted proteins | sample SF_Jan12_sed_USG_2_FD_169108 | JGI IMG/M metagenome (GOLD analysis project Ga0224506, IMG submission 169108) | Sediment microbial communities from San Francisco Bay, California, United States - SF_Jan12_sed_USGS_8_1 | ecosystem: Environmental > Aquatic > Marine > Sediment | place: USA... | reverse complement strand
GACTATAAAAACATTGCAGTCTCTCAGCTCACTAATGTTATCGGTATAACTGAGGTGTTTCGCATCAGTCAGTTCTTTATCCGTCGTTTCTAGAGTCGAGTCGCGACCTTGGCGTAATTCTTCTACGCGGTGCGCTTTAATATCGAATCCAACCGTGGGCATTATTTTGCCAAATTCGACGGCAAGAGGTAGACCAACATAGCCTAGACCGACAATGCCAATACGTGCTTGTTCTACTGGTTTTAAATTTGTCATGGTATTTTTATACTTTACTAGTAGTTACTAAATTATAATCTTCCGATTCCGTAATAGGTGAAACCTTCACTACGAATATTTTTTGGATCGAAAATATTTCGGCCATCAAAAATGATGGGTGATTTTAATCGTTGTTTCATTTCACTGTAGCTTGGACTACGGAAATGACTCCACTCAGTGACAATAATGAGCGCATCCGCATTACTCAAAGCATCAAAAGGTTCGTCGCAATACAATAAATCGGCTCGTTCACCATAAATTCGTTTCGCTTCTTCCAATGCTTCTGGATCATGAGCCTGGACTTTTGCACCATTCGCCCACAAGGCCTCCATTAATACGCGGCTAGGCGCTTCACGCATATCGTCGGTATTCGGTTTGAAAGCCAATCCCCAAATAGCGAAGGTTTTTCCGTCGAGATCACCTTGGTAGTGGTCATTGATTTTTTCAAATAACACGTTTTTCTGGCGATAATTAACCGATTCAACTGCAGTGAGCAATTCGGCATTATAACCAACTTCACGAGCCGTGCGCTCGAGTGCTTGCACATCTTTTGGAAAGCATGAACCGCCATAACCGCAGCCTGGATATATGAAGTGATAACCAATTCGTGGGTCAGAGCCAATGCCAATACGCACATTTTCAATATCAGCACCTAGTTTTTCCGCCAAGTTTGCGATTTCGTTCATAAAGCTGATTTTTGTGGCAAGCATGGCATTTGCCGCATACTTAGTTAATTCTGCCGATGGAATATCCATGGCAATTAGGCGATCGCGACTACGATTGAACGGACCATAAAGTGCGCGTAATAATTCGGTTGTCCGCGGATTGTCGGTGCCAACAACAATTCGGTCTGGTTTCATAAAGTCGTCAAGTGCGGCACCTTCTTTTAGAAATTCTGGATTCGAAACGACATCAAACTCTACAGTCTCATTGCGTTGTTTTAGTGCTTCGTTAACTTTGGAACGAACTTTTTCTGCAGTACCGACGGGTACGGTGGATTTATCGATAATTACTTTATAGTCTTGCATATGTGTGCCAATACTATTGGCAACCGCAAGTACATATTGTAAGTCAGCAGAACCATCTTCATCGGGTGGGGTACCAACTGCAATGAACTGGAATAAACCGTGGTTAACCGCCTGCTTGATGTCGGTAGTGAAACTTAAGCGGCCAGCGTGAGCATTACGCTCAACCAGCTCTTCTAAGCCAGGCTCATAGATAGGCATAATACCGTTATTCAAGTTCGCAATTTTATCGGCGTCTACATCGACACAAATGACTTCATTACCTACGTCAGCAAGACAAGCGCCGGTGACCAGTCCTACATATCCACTGCCAAAAATAGTAATTTTCATATTTTATTCCTAATTGCCCTTTGTTCTAGTCAGTGATTACTTTAATTACGCCAAAGTCAAGAAATGAGCGTGATCATACCTTGTTAGCATAAATTAGTGAACTACCTTGCAAAACGAATGAAAACAAGTGCACATAATGTGCTTGGATTTCGATATTGCTTGAGTTTAGGTCTAATAAACCTATTCCTTACAAAAAATGAATATTAGCAGCGTGGAGTCGCCGGATGCAAATTAAACCCACTTTGGATGCGATCTTAGAACACCCGGATTTTCGTCAAGGAGACTGTTGGCAAGAAGCCGCTTATCCAGCCAACCACACGATATTTTCAGAAGGTGAACTTAGCAAGACAATTTATTTCATTGTGGAAGGGCAATGCCGAGCAGTGGGACATGTGGACATTGGTAAGGACAAACAAGTCAACCCTGGTGTCTATGAACTCAAAGAGGGTGATATTTTCGGTGAATTGGCGGTTTTTGATGAATTACCGCGTTCCACATCCGTTTTGAGTTTAGATTCAGTGCGGTTAATTGAAATTGATGGCGACAAATTGACCGATTTTCTGCAAAAACACCCCAGTTTGGGCTATGCAATCATGAACGCGTTGGTGGTAATGTTAGTTAAGCGGCTTAGAGCCTCAAATAAAAAAATCTTTTCGCTTTTTGCGTGGGGTTTAAAAGCCCATAGTATTGACGACCACCTATAGACAGGTTTATCCAAGGATAAATTCAATTCATCACTATTGCCTGATATTCGTGGTTTGTCATTAGCCCATCAACCGTGCTTAGGATTTACGGCCAATGATAAATCTTGGATCAGGATTGCTGGTTTTTAGCAGCCTGATATTCTTCATACTCAGCTTTAGTCGCTGGCGCAGTCGTATGAGTAGCCATTATTTTAGTTTGGCATTGCTCGGCATGATGTTGTGGGCACTGGCGCCCACCATTGATGCTGACATCCATCAATATCCCAATGCGTTCACCTGGATACTTGATGTTTTTATTTTTCTTGTATGGATGCTTTATGGTTTTAAAGCCATTGCGGAAATATGGCAGGGTTATAACTGTGTTGCTCAACTAACGCATATTTCTTCTGCCTTATTGATTCTGTTTCTCATCAGCTTATTTGTGTTATTGCCTTATTTTGATTTTCGTCAAATTCGAGAGTCATCTGTATTTCTGAATTATGCATTTATTACATTTGCGCTACTCAATGTGACCTTGGTGATTGCGAGTCTTAGTGGGCTGTATTTAATTCGACAATTGAGTAACAAAACCTATAACACATTAATTGGTGCATTCCTTTTACTTTTCTCTTTTCAGTCGGCTTTATATATCTGCTTTTTGTTTTCACCCGAAACTGCGCTGCTATTTATTCAGATAAAGCCCTATTTTTTCACTGCGTGTTTAATATTGTTTGCCTATGCCATGGAAACCAGTCAATCACAGATCCAAAGTCTGAGTTTCTCGCGTGATGCAAGTTTCTATATCAGCATTGTTTTACTGTTGGCTGTGTTATTGGTGTCGATATTAGTGGGTGAATATTATGTACATCAAATAAACAACAATATCGGCATTATGCTGCACGCGGTTCTGGTCATCGTGGCCGTGCTAGCCACTACGCTGATTCTGTTTTCAAACCAAGTTCGATCTCGTATTAAAGTTTTTGTCGATAAGCACTTTCTTGATTATAAATATGATTATCGTGACGAATGGTTACGTTTGATTCGCAAAATGTCAGTGATGGATGAAACAAGCTTAGAGTCGCGTGTGGTGTCGGCGTTTACAGATATGCTCAATGCGCCTGATGGTTGCTTGTGGTTACGCTGTGATAAACATTATTATGCACCCGTTGCTGGAAAACGCGAACAGAATATGCGTGAATCCACCGAGAGTTCTATGTGCAATTATTTGGCGGATTCGCAGTGGGTAATCAATATTGACGAATATCAGAAACATCCGCATTTATATGGCAATCTAGCGTTGCCCGCTTGGTTATTGCACGGGCAATCTTGGTTAGTGGTACCCTTGATGTTGCAAAATCGCTTATATGGTTTTGTTGAGATTGACAAACCATTGGCTGCCCGTGATTTTAATTGGGAAGATATTGATTTATTAAAAACTGCGGGACGTGAAGTGGCTAGTCATTTGGCTCAGGCGCGCGCCGCGAGTGCTTTGATTGAAGCTCGGCAATTTGATGCGTTTAATCGGTTGTCTGCTTATGTGGTGCATGATTTAAAAAATTTGGTGTCGCAATTGGACTTATTGGTTAGCAATGCGGATAAGCACAAACATAATCCCGCGTTCATCGATGATACAATCAAAACAGTAGAAAATGCCGTCACCCGTATGTCGAAATTACTTTACCAATTAAATGAGCATCAACTTGATGGCGAACGCAATCGACAAGAATTAAACAATTTACTTAAACAAGTGATTGCCGACAAGTCGAATCAACGGCCGCAACCGGAATGGATTGAACCCAATCAGCACTTTTATATCGATACTGATGCCATACGGTTTATCGCCATCATTGGGCATTTGGTACAAAACGCGCAAGATGCTGCCAAGAGTACTGGGCAGGTTAGCATTGAACTCAAACAATCTGGACGGTTTGCCATTATTACAATTAAGGATAATGGCGATGGTATGGATCAGGATTTTATCCAAAATCGTTTGTTCAAACCATTTGATACAACGAAAGGTTTGACTGGCATGGGTATTGGTGCTCACGAAGCCAAGGTTTTTATAGAGGCTATGGGTGGAAGTATTCATGTGCAAAGCCAACCCCATAACGGCACCATGGTGTCAATTGAATTACCACTCGCTGAAAATGCATAGGATGTCATTACTGCATGAAGATAGACAGGGAAAGTAAAAAGCCATATTTACTCATTGTTGAAGATGACATAGGCATACAAAGCCAAATGCGTTGGTGTTTTGACGACTATGAAGTCATTATGGCCGCCGATCGTCAAGAAGCGCTTGTGGCTTTGCGTCGTTATGAGCCGGGTGTTATCACAGTGGATATGGGGCTACCGCCTGATCCTGGTGGAACCACTGAAGGTTTATTATTACTCGAAGCCATCATGAATATGGCTGCGGATAGCAAAGTCATTGTTGTCACGGGTAACAACGACCGAGAGAGTGCCGTCAAAGCCATTGGTATGGGTGCTTATGATTTTTATTTAAAACCCATTGATGCGGAAATATTAAAACTCATTGTTAATCGAGCATATCGGGTTTTAGAGTTAGAGCATGAAAACCGTCGTTTGCATCAACAAGACTATCATTCGCCACTTGATGGAATAGTGGCGTCGAGCGAAACCATGTTACGCGCCTGTCAAACGGTTGAAAAAGTCGCACCGACGGATGCCACTACATTATTACTCGGTGAGAGTGGCACAGGTAAGGAAATTTTAGCACGTGCTTTACATGGATTGAGTGCACGCTTAGGTCAACGTTTTGTTGCAATTAATTGCGCAGCTATTCCTGAAAATTTATTGGAAAGTGAATTATTCGGTTATGAAAAAGGCGCATTCACCGGGGCAGCCAAACAAACCGTGGGGCGCATTGAATGGGCTGACAAAGGAACTTTATTTCTTGATGAGATTGGTGATTTGCCGATGACCTTGCAAGCAAAGCTATTACGCTTTTTACAAGAACGGGTCATTGAACGTTTAGGTGGGCGCGCAGAAATTCCAGTTGATGTGCGGGTCATATGCGCCACTCACCGAGATTTACCAACAATGATTCAGGATGGCAGTTTTCGCGAAGACTTGTATTATCGATTAAGTGAAATCACTATTCCGATTCCGCCCTTACGGGAGAGAATAGGCGATACCGTCTTGTTGGCAAAAGCCTTCTTAAGCAAATTTGTGGACCAGCTTAATTCAAAAGTGCGAGGTTTTAGTCAGTCCGCACTGGTGGCGATTGAATCTTATTCTTGGCCGGGTAACGTGCGTGAATTGGAAAACACAATCAAACGCGCCGTTATCATGGCCGAAGGCAGTCAAATTGACACCGAGGCTTTGGGTTTGCTCAATAACGGCACTCATAGTGATCCTCTACCGTTTAATTTGCGTGAGGTGCGTGAGCAAGTAGAGCGTTCCGCGATTTTACGTGCTTTGAATTATGTCAATGGCAATGTGGCAAAGTCGGCGGAATTACTCGGCGTGAGTCGTCCCACACTTTACGACTTAATGAAAAAATACAATGTTGATTATACCGCACGTTAATAACCGCGGCGGCGTTGCACATAAATCCAAGGTGTCATCCAGCCAAAGGTTGCTAAAAGCGGTGTGGTAATATCTGCGGTTTTATGACTGCCGAATAAACTCAATGCTTCAAACATTAAACTCGAAAGCATTATTATCGTTGCGATACCAATAATAACATTTTGTTGTAAGGTTGGTTTTTGCATAAGTATAAAATACGCCAAGGCAGCATAAGGCCAAATCTTGGTGCAAATGTCGGCAAAACCAACAATATTATGCATTTGATGGCGGAAGGGAATCCAATTAAAACCACTTGAGCTTTCAAAGATAACACCGGGAGCAATCGCATTGATAATGAGCGAGAGGATGATCAGGCCAATGGCCAAGTTACTTTGTATTTGGAAACGAAAATGATGGGCGCCTAAAAATAAAGCCAATCCTAAAAATAAACCCAGTAATTTTTCCAGACTCAGATCACGACTGATAACCGGTATTTGTAATAGCAATACCGTGGCGGTGAAGACAATGAAAATGCGAACAATATGATGATGCGAGCGCACTAACGTATTAAATAACAATCCTAATGCACCAATCTGTAAAACAAAAATAAAGAACTCATAAAAATTAAAGTGGTGTGGATGGTTGATACTATTTTTTAGCAAATCCAAATTGCGGGTCAAGGTTTGTTCATCCATGGATGGATATAGTGGCACCAGTTCTGACAAAGCCCAGAAAAATAAAATCGCGAGCCCCACATCGGCTACCCGTCCAGCATAGAAAAAATTCAGACGCAGTTGACTAAAGTTATGGCCAAGTCGAGTTTGTTGGTGAATCATGTGCGCACTGATGACGCCAAGAATACCACCAATCGAATTAAGCATGACATCAAGCAACGATGCGATTCTTCCCGGCACCATTAGTTGAGCAATTTCTAGGGTCATACTGATTGCAAATGCGATTAAGGGGGCAAAAAGGCTGGCGCGTACAATTGTTGTATGCCGAATTAATAAAGTGGTTAGCAAAAAGCCTAATGGGATATAGACCAGAATATTATTGATTACATCGTTACGAGTTAAATAACGTGGCCACAATGAGTCAAAAGACCAAAATAATTCGGCTTTGCTTGGATTCCAATGCCAGCCTTTGAATGGGAACAAACTTCCATATACTACGGCAAACAGAAAGACTAAGCTTATGCTGATCAAAAAGCGGCTATTTTTTGAGGGATATTGGCTAGTCATCAGATTTTAATATGATTTTTTACTTTTGGTTAAGTGGTGTTCTAGTTTAATCTGCTTCGTTCACATACGTAAGTCCACCAAAGCACTATACGGCCTCATATCTCAGAGCAAAGTTTAGGCCTATTATTCAATATTATTAAGTGCTTATCCCTATGCCTGTTGCTTGACTTCATGGCTGTGCCGTGCAAGTCTTAGGGCCACCAAAAGCAGGGATTTAAGGAGATTATAGGCTCTCTCTTTAACTTTTTTGGTATCAAGTATAGAATGACGTTTTTTGGGCTTGGCCAACGGGCGAAGAAGCGTTTGCGATTCTGGTCTGTTTGTTTGTATCAACCGTAAGGGATTGATTATGATAAGAAATATTTTTTTAACTTTCGCTACTCTGGTAGTAGCTTTGGGCGCCGGGGGGGTGTTCGCTAAAGGTGGCGACCCGAAAGCTGGTTTTGATAAGTCAGCACTTTGCCATGGTTGTCACGGTGAAAAAGGTGAGGCAATTGCCCCTAACTTCCCCAATTTAGCCAGTCAGAAACCTGGTTACATCATGAAGCAAGTCACTGACTTTCAAAAAAATCATCGTTATAACGACACCATGAGTCCGATGGCTGCAACGGTGGTGGATATGCAAGATTTAAAAGACATCGCTGCTTATTTTTCAACACAAAAACCAATGAAGGCGATGATTCCTGGATCTGATAAAAAACTTATCAATAGTGGTAAGAAAATATTTGAAGAAGGAAATCCTGCGACTGGTTTATATGGTTGTGTGAATTGTCATGGTAAAGATGGTCGTGGTAAATCCCAAACCAATCAAATCTTCCCAGTGATAGGCGGTCAGAACAAAGATTATTTAGTACAACAATTGACTGATTTTCGTTCTGGAACTCGCAAAAACGATCCTGCCGGTATGATGGGTGATATAGCTAAGCGCTTATCTGATAAAGAATTGGATGCGGTATCCGAGTATTTGTCTAGCTTATAAGCTTGATGCTTTCTGAATTTGAAACGGGGTCTTGATGACCCCGTTTTTTATTGTGTATCGACAGGAAACGCAATGAGGTGTTGAATATCCGCTCTTACACCTACCTGCTCACCTAGCTGATAATCATGGTGACTAGGGAATGTGGTTAAGAGCCGACTACCGGTGCTCAGCTCTAAGGTGTAAATGGTTTCCGCCCCCTTAAAGGCTTTATTGGTTATTTTTGCGCGTAAAGGACCTTCAGGATCGGGTAAAATGTCGTCGGGTCGTACCAAAACATCAAGTTCGGCTTTGAGCGGTAAATGATAAGCACGATCGCCTTTTATTAGACCTAACTCAGTTTGCACCGTATCCGGTTGCACCAGTTCACCACGAAGAAATACTCCTTGGCCAATAAAGTCCGCGACAAAACGATTAACCGGGTCGTGGTACAAATTAAACGCTGTATCCCATTGTTGAACTTGGCCTTCATGCATAACCGCAATCATATCCGACACAGCAAATGCCTCTGACTGGTCGTGAGTGACTAAAATACCAGTAATTCCGCGTGCTTTGAGAATATCCCGTACTTCTAAGGCTAGACGTTCGCGTAGCTCCACATCGAGATTGGAGAATGGCTCGTCCATTAAAATTAACTGTGGTTGAGCCGCGAGTGCGCGTGCTAAAGCAACTCTTTGTTGTTGCCCGCCAGATAACTCGTGAGGATAACGCTGAGCTAGGTGGCTAAGACCCACTAACTCCAATAATTCGGCTTCAATTCGTTGTTGTTCGCTTTTACGCTCACCCCGTAGCCCAAATCGAATATTGGCTGCTACATCTAAATGCGGAAATAGAGCATAATCTTGGAAAACCATTCCCACTTCGCGTTTTTCGGGTGTAAGTGTGAAGCCTGGACGAGACAGCAATTTATGGCGCAAGCGAATTTCGCCGGAATGAACCGGTTCTAGGCCAGCAATAGCACGCAATACTGTGCTTTTGCCGCAACCACTAGGACCGAGCAAACATGCCAAGCTGCTTTCGCGTACGCGTAGCTGCATGGCTTCCACGGCAATTTGGCCATCGTAGCGGCATTGGATATTATTCACATCTAAAAGGGTGGGCATGGGTTATGGTTTCGGGTAGTTAAGAATGAATATAAATGTCAGTATAAATTAACTCACATAGTAATCAATCCAAGGCATAAACGCAAAAAGCACTTGTTGCGGACACAAAAAAACACGGTCTTCATGTTAAGATGCTGGGAACGCTGCCGACGATTATGATAATTACTGATGACTGACCTCATGAACTCACAAGAAACTGACTATCAAGCGCGCCGTATTCCTCTAGTGTTCACTGGCAATGCAAAAGAGTATTTTAATATATGGATTATCAATATTCTTTTTACAATAGTAACCTTGGGCGTGTACTACGCCTGGGCTAAAGTTCGCAATCATCGCTATTTTTATAACCACACCTACGTGGATAATAGCTCCTTCGATTACTTGGCCAATCCAAAAACTTTATTAAAAGGTTGGGCAATCGCGGTAGCCGTATTTCTGATTTACAATTTGCTCAATGCTTATTTGCCCATCGCAACGATACCGTTTGCAATCTTGTTTATGTTTTTGCTGCCATGGGTGGTGTTAAAGTCCCTAATGTTTCGTGCGAAAAATACAGCATTTCGAAGTATTCGTTTTCAATTTGACAAACCTTATGGTGAAGCATGGCTGGCGTATGTAGGCATTGCTATCCTGATACCGTTTACCCTTGGTATGATAATTCCATACATGATTTATCGGCAAAAACAATTTTATGTCGATGGTCATCGTTACGGAACCGCCTTGTTTCGTTATACTGGTCAATCCAATCGTTTTTATGGCATCTATTTAAAAACCTCGCTTTTTGCAATACTCATCGGCAGTATGATTGCAATGCTCATGGCGTTGGCTTCAAGTTCAATGTTTTTTGATCCAAACGCAATGACGTCACCGTCTATGATCAATAACGCAGAGCCCTCGCCGGGCTTGCCACCGCTGATGTTTTCTGCGTTATTTGCTTCTATTATCTTATTCAATTTATTCTTAGTGTCCTATCTGCAAGCGCATATTTTCAACATAGTGATGAATCATGCACAATTGGAGAATATGCACTTTGAGAGCACAATGAATCCTTGGACAATGGTCTGGATTTATATTTCAAATACATTCGCTATTGTTGTTTCCTTGGGTTTATTGGTGCCTTGGAGTCGCATTCGCTTAGCGCGTTATCGTGCAAGCTGTGTCACATTGATTGCGAACAGTGAGTTAGATGAATTTGTGGCGAAACAGGTGAAAGAACAAAATGCTCTGGGTGAAGAGTTAGGTGAGATTTTTGATTTGGATATAGGCTTATAATGCAGTGTCAGGCGCATTTTTACAATGGTCAATCATCAACTCAGGTCAGTGTTAATTTGTTTTTGAATGCCGATGATTCCTTGTCAGTGATGAGGGATGATCAGCGCCAAACGTTTGCACTAAATGAATTTGAGTTACAAGCACCAATTGGTCAATCCAGTGCGAAACTGTTTTTTAATACTGGCGCAAGTTGCGAATTTAAAGACCCCGAATTTTTTGCCCATCTCGATCAATTGAAACATCCGGGTTTTAATTTCACCCGACTATTACGCCGCATGGAAAAGTCTTGGCCTTATGTTGTGTTGGCATTAGTCGTAACCGTTATTAGCGTATGGGTGGGTGTCAACTACGGTTTACCTAGCGTGGCAAAATCCATTGCCTTCTCGATACCGGCCAATACCGAGCAACTGCTTAGCGACAAAACGCTGGCCACCTTGGATCGTTTGTTTTTTAGTGAATCAAACATCGATGAAAATCAAAAACAAAAAATACGTGATGGATTTCTGCAAATCATTAATCACCAGGAAACGCCTGACAAATATCACTTAGAATTTCGTTATAGCGAAAAAATGGGCGCCAATGCCTTTGCCTTACCTTCGGGGACTATTGTTATCACTGACGATTTGATTAAACTTGCTGAGCATGAAAACGAAATCATTGCCGTGCTCGCGCATGAAGTAGGGCATGTGCATAATCGTCACGCCTTGCGACAGATTTTGCAGGACTCGTTTGTATTTGTATTGTTAACCGTGATTACTGGGGATGTTATGTCTAATGCATCGTTTGCATCGGCGCTGCCCATATTTCTAACCCAAGCCAAATTTTCGCGGAGTTTTGAACACGAGGCCGACGAGTTTGCCAAACATTATTTACAAAGCCAAGGGCTATCACCGCAGTATTTAGCTGATATGTTATCACGTTTGGATAAGCATGCAGGTAGTGATGATAAGGAAACCAGTTTTCTTTCGACCCATCCGGCAACGCCGGATCGGATCAAGCGTTTGGTTCAATAAAAACTAAGCCCTTTGCAATAAAAACTCAAGCAAGGCTTTTTGTGAATGTAAGCGGTTTTCTGCTTCATCCCAAACCACACTTTGTGCGCCATCAATAACTTCAGCAGTGACTTCCTCGCCACGATGTGCGGGTAGGCAGTGCATAAACAACGCATCGGTTTTAGCTAATGCCATGGCTTGTGCATTGATTTGAAAATCTTTAAATACTTGCATGCGCTCGGCTTGTTCGTCTTCCTGCCCCATGCTTGCCCACACATCAGTAACGACCAAATCAGTATTTTTAACCGCCTCCATAGGGTCGCTAAAAAACTCGATATGATCACCGGCCGCTGCCATAATTTCGGCGTCTGGTCGAAAGGTGTCAGGGGTTGAGATATTGAGTTTAAAATCAAATCGACGTGCAGCGTTGATATACGAGTGACACATATTATTGCCATCACCCACCCACGCCGCCGTGCGCCCCTGGATGCTACCACGATGTTCTTCGTAAGTTTGAATATCGGCGAGCAATTGACAAGGATGATACAAATCCGTTAATGCATTAATCACGGGTACAGAAGAATATTTGGCAAACGTTTGCAGTTTACTATGTTCAAAAGTACGAATCATAATGATGTCGACCATGCTTGATAGCACGCGTGCCGAATCTTCAATCGGTTCACCACGACCAAGCTGGGTATCCCGTGGGGAAAGGAAAATAGCCTGCCCACCAAAATGAATCATGCCAGTTTCAAACGAAACACGGGTACGCGTGGACGATTTCTCAAATACCATACCTAGGACTTTATTGTTGAAAGGCGTATAGCTTTCATTATTCTTTTGCATACGTTTAAGTTCATGTGCGCGTTGAATCAACTGGTTTAATTCTTCAGAACTTAAATCCAATAAAGTTAAAAAATGGCGTATTGTTTTATTCATTTTTTTCCAACAACTGTTTAATTAGTCGACTAACGGTTTTTACTAAATGCTCGGCTTGTGTTTGATTCATGATAAATGGCGGTAACAAACGCACCACTTTATCTGCGGTGACATTGATGAGTACACCGGCATCAATGGCTTGTTGCACTAAAGTGCCGGCACTGCGATCTAGTTCGATACCTATGAGTAAACCTTGGTTACGAATAGCTACAACCCCTGCTTGATCCGCCAGTTCATGAGTGAAACCACCAATGATCGTATCTGCCAAGCGGTTCACTTGGGACACTAAATCTTCTTTGCGTATGGTGTCTATTACTGCATTCGCAGCAGCACATGCCAGTGGATTACCTCCAAAAGTAGAACCGTGTGAACCCGGTTTGAACAGTCTTGCAGCGTTACCACGAGCGAGACAGGCGCCAATTGGTACACCATTGCCCAAACCTTTGGCCAAGGTTATAACATCGGGTTGAATATCACTATGCTGAAAACCAAACCACTTACCTGTACGGCCCATACCCGTCTGAATTTCATCGAGCATTAATAATGCTTGGTGTTGATCGCATAGTTGGCGTAAACGCGATAAATAATCCGCATCAGGAATATTAACGCCGCCTTCCCCCTGCACCGGCTCGACAAGCACGGCCACCACATTCGAATTGGCTTGCATGATGGATTCGACTGAGCGTAAGTCATTATAAGGAACGCGTACAAACCCTTGTACGAGTGGTTCAAAACCGGCTTGAACTTTACGATTGCCCGTAGCAGATAAGGTTGCCAAGGTGCGGCCATGAAAACTTTTTTCAGTAACAATTATTAATGGGTGTTCAATACCAAGCTGGTGTCCATGTAATCGTGCGAGCTTGATTGCGGCTTCGTTGGCTTCGGCGCCTGAGTTGGCAAAAAATACCGCATCCATAGTGGAAAGCTCACAGAGCTTGTCCGCGAGGGTTTCTTGCAAGGGAATTTGGTATAAATTGGACGTATGGATCAAGGTTTGGGCTTGTTGGCATAAAGCTTCGGCCACAGCCGGGTGTGCATGGCCTAGATTACACACAGCCACACCACTTACCGCGTCCAAATATTCTTTACCGTCCGTATCCCATACGAGCGCACCTTGTCCACGCTGCAAGGCGATTGGCAACCGCGCATAATTGCTCATTGTTTTTGAACTCATTGTTTTCCTTAATAAAACAAAAAGCGGCCTGACAGATAATTCCGTTCGAGGCCGCTTTTTGGCTGATATTCGACGAAACCTTTGATTCTAGCGCTAAGATATACCTATTTCAATATCTAGAACGCTGATTTCAAAGGGCGAAATCATATTCTATTTTTCAAAATTTGCTGCAACAAAATCCCAGTTGACGAGTTTCCAAAAAGCGTCGACATAACCTGGACGAGCATTACGATAGTCGATGTAATAGGCATGTTCCCATACATCACAGGTTAACAATGCGGTTTGACCTTCGGTCATCGGTGTTCCCGCATTGCTAGTGCTCACAAGCGCCAATTCGCCACTGCTATTTTTTACTAACCAACCCCAGCCAGATCCGAATGTGGTGATCGCGGTTTGTGAGAATTTTTGTTTGAATTCCTCGAAAGAACCAAACGCACTATTAATGGCATCAGCCAAAGCGCCGGTAGGTTCGCCACCGCCATTGGGGCTCAAACAATTCCAGTAAAATGTGTGATTCCAGATTTGTGCAGCATTATTAAACAAGCCACCGGAAGATTTCATAATGATGTCTTCTAAAGATGCATTTTCAAACTCTGTACCTTTAATTAAGTTATTCAGGTTGGTGACATAAGTTTGATGATGTTTGCCATAGTGATATTCCAAAGTTTCTTTGGTAATCGTTGGTGCAAGTGCATCCATAGCATAAGGTAGTTCAGGTAGTTTGTGTTCCATTGTCTTCTCCTAATTGAATCCGTCGACTGAGAGGGGACGGCAAAAGTGTATGATGGATAAACCCATAGGATTCGTATTACTATTGTACTGCCAGGAGTAGTTTAGTGTTATCCTTAGGTATGATGGCGCCAGTCTAAGTAAGCTGCATGGATTTTTCAAGCGTTTCTAGTGTAGGGGCATAGGTTTTTCCACAATGACACAAGCAATCGATGCAATTCAACTCAGTATTTTTTCCAATCGTGTGAATGCGATTTGTGATGAAATGGGTGCAATTTTACGTCGTGCATCATTTTCGCCCAATATAAAAGATCGATTGGATTTTTCTTGTGCAATATTTGATGCTAGTGGTGAATTATGTGCCCAAGCAGCGCATATTCCCGTGCACTTGGGCAGTATGGCCTATGCTATGCGCGATATTGTGGCAGATATCACCTGGCAATCCGGGGATATGTTGATTTTAAATGATCCGTTTTTAGGTGGCACCCATTTGCCAGATGTCACGCTTATCGCCCCTCTATTTCTGCAAAATAACTTATTCGGTTTTATTGCTAATCGAGCTCACCATGCTGATATGGGCGCAGACACACCGGGTTCTATGCCAAACTCAAAATCCTTATATGAAGAAGGTGTGGTGATTGCGCCTAGCCTGTTAGTCAAGAATTTTGTTGTGGATGAATCGATGTTGTCCAGTATTTGTCAGAAACTAGCGCGACCTGAACATGCGCGTGGTGATTTTGTAGCGCAGGTGAGTGCGAATCGTATCGGGTTGCAGCGCCTGCAAGTATTGATTGAAAGTTTGGGCTTGAATACTTTTCCCGATTATTTAATTGCTTTGAATTCTTATGCAGAAACTCTGGCGCGACAAAGTATCGAAACAATTCCGAATGGTGAATATCAATTTATTGATTTTTTGGATGATGATGGGCAAGGGCAAAATGACATTCAAATTCAAGTAACGATTAAAGTGAATTATCAAAATGTGTTGCTCGATTTTTCGGGGACTGCCAAACAAGTTAGTGGAAATGTGAATTGTCCGCTATCCGTAGCTGCAGCTGCAGCCTATTATGTGTTTCGTTGTTTAATGCCTGATTTCACGCCAGCCTGTGCAGGCGCTTTTCGGCCGATTCAACTTCATGTGGAAAGTGGCAGTTTATTAAATGCTACCCGACCAGCTGCTGTCGCCGCCGGCAATGTTGAAACCAGTACCCGAGTCGTTGATGTCATCATGGGTGCATTATTAAAAGCCATTCCCGAACAAATGGCAGCCGCCAGTCATGGCAGCATGAACAATGTCGCCATGGGCGCACGCGAGAGTCAACAGCATTGGGATTATTACGAAACTATCGGTGGCGGCGCTGGTGCGAGTCCACGAGGGCCTGGACAATCGGCAGTGCAAACGCATATGACTAATACGTTGAACACTCCAGTGGAATCATTGGAAATGCACTATCCTTTGCGGGTGCTGGAATATTCGATAAGGAAAAATTCAGGTGGACTCGGTGAGTTCAACGGTGGCGATGGTTTAATTCGACGTTTTGAATTTTTACAAGCCGCGAGCGTGAGTTTGTTAAGTGAGCGTCGTCGTCATTCACCCTGGGGCGTGAATCAAGGTTCATCCGGTGCACCGGGTCTGAATCAATTAAATCAAACCACTCTTCCTGGTAAATGTGAAATCAAGGTGCAAACCGGTGACGTGCTGTCAGTTGCTACGCCAGGCGGCGGTGCTTGGGGGCTGAATAAACAGAAAGGTAAATAAGCGAAATTGATTTGGTAAGGATTGATATATTGGTTCGTCCATTTTTCATTAAATTTCTCAGCAAAGATTAATTCAAGTAATTCTGTAGGTATTTGCTGTCGTATTCAAATACAATGGTTCACAACCAGCCGCGCACAGTTCATGATTGTATGTGTAGGGTGGCCTGTAAAGATTTCATAATTTACTTTTCATTAATAGTCTTTTTCTAGGTAGTCTAAAACTGAGAAATAGCGTAACCAAAGTTTTACTGTAAATCGGCGAAACCAACGAATGCCTCTCGGTTTAAACTACACAAAGCTCAATGATTTCAGATAATTGTCGATAACCTTATACAGCCATCCAATTCTTCGGACATTTTGCATAGGGGGCGGGATCCCAAAACATGTTTAGTCCCTGTATTTTTACGATATGTGAAATGAAATTAAGCGTGAAAAGACCATGACTTTTACGCACGAACACATTCGTAAACGGATGCTAATTCCTATATTCTTCACTTTTTTTCTAATCATTTTAGTTTCGATTTCGACCATCTATATCTTACAATCTCGCCATGTTGCCGAGACGGGGATTCAAAAGATCAAAAGCGCACAAAAATATTTCGAACATCAAATACTGCAAGATACCAATTTCATAAAATCAAGTCTTGCTTTTATATCAAAAAACACCACACTGCAAGATCAGTGGCTAAAGCAGGACAAAGATGCATTGTTTTCCGCAGCCAATGAAATTTATCGTCAGTTACACACCGAATACAAAATTACTCATTTCTATTTTATACAAAAAGACAAAATCTGTTTCCTCCGCGTACATAATCCTGAGCGTTTCGGTGATACGATTCAACGTTACACCTTAACAGCAGCCGAAACTACAAATAAAATAAGCGCAGGTATCGAGCTTGGAGTCTTTGGCACTTTTACTCTTCGTGTTGTTTTACCTTGGTATATCAATAATGAGTTTGTTGGTTATCTTGAGTTAGGTAGAGAAATCGACCACATTACTCCCAAAATAAAAGAAGCACTTAATGTTGAGTTTTTGGTTGCAATTAAAAAATCTTTGCTAGATGAAAATAAATGGCAGGAAGGGACAAAAATGATGGGCGTTGCAGGTGACTGGGATGCTTTTCCTGATTATGTCTTTGTTGATTCGACCACCCGAAACCATTCCTTTGTTAAACTTTCTGGCCTTGGTAACAGGCACACGAGTCCGACATCATTAAGCCAGCGAATGGCTAGTCATCGTAATAAAACCTATAGCATAGGGCAAATACCGCTTTTTGACATAAATGAAACTCATGTCGGCGAATTAGTTATTTTCTTCGATATAACCAGGGAAAGATCGACGCTTATTAAGTTTGCGATTGCACTAACCTTTGTTTGTGTATTAATTTCAATAGGGCTATTTCTCATCTTTTATCGCTATATAGGTGGAATCGAATACAAATTGAATTTTTCGATCAATAAGGTAAATGAAGAAACAAAGGCGAGAGAAGCTGCCTTGATTCATGCGAAAACAGTCGCGGAAGATAGTAGTCGAATGAAAAGTGAGTTCCTGGCTAATATGAGCCATGAGATACGTACACCAATGAATGGTGTCTTAGGTATGATGAATCTACTCGATGAGACAAGACTCACTAACGAACAGAAGAATTTCGTACGTATTGCATCCAGTTCTGGTGAAACGTTATTAAATATTGTAAATGATATTTTGGACCTCTCGAAAATTGAGGCGGGTAAATTCGTAATTGAAAACATTAAAGTCGATATAAGGCAGCTTATTGAGGATGTCGCACTTAGCTTTGCACAAACAGCATTTCGAAAAAGCCTCGAGTTTAATTGCATCATCAAAAAGAATGTCCCACAATTTATACTAAGTGATCCATCGAGGGTTCGTCAGGTATTGAATAATATTCTAGGAAATGCGGTAAAATTTACTGAAAAAGGTGAAGTACGTCTAGAAGCGAATGTGGAAATTGATGATCAGATGAAACAGTGGTTTACTATTCACGTGTCAGACACAGGGATTGGTATGGACGACGTTATTATCAACATAATTTTTCAACCATTCACTCAAGCTGATGGTTCTACAACACGAAAATTTGGTGGAACGGGATTGGGACTAACAATATCGAAGCGTCTGGTTGAAATGATGCAAGGAACTATGCAAGTTTCTAGTCGTCCTGAGGTGGGGTCGACATTTTGTTTTCGCATTCCTTTACAGTCTGAAAGTAGTGATACGTCACTCGAATATGCTGGTCAACAAATCAATTCGGCCTATATTTTACTAGTGAACACCACTGCAATGATGCAAGACATTATTCATGAGGATGGTTTTTCCTTTGTATCGATTAACAGTGAAGCAGACTTGGTTCGGCTTATGGAAACTAAACCGTCGCTGGTCTCCTCCATAAAAATCGCATTGCTGGATCAAGTCAGAAATGAGCATTCGTTAAAGCTGGTCACTTTTCTAAAAAACAAACCGTCGTTGAAGCACATCAGAGTGATTTGTATTGGTGAATTTAGTTCTGGAGGTGAATTGCAAGGCCAATTTGATTCGTTTTGCGAGGCGACACTTAATAAACCTATACTCCCCTCAAGCATTGCTCACTTGTTACTTGATCAAACGAATGCGTCAAACGAGCAAGAAAGTCGTTCACATCAGTCTGGCTCAGACCTTACCGGTCAATACGATTTCTTGTTGCCCGTTCTTGTTGTTGAAGATGACCGAGTTAACCAGAAAGTTATTCAGTCGATGTTGGCAAAAATGAATGTTAAGGTGGAAGTGGTTTCTAATGGACAGGAGGCCATCGATTCATTGGATAGGCGCAAATTCGGGCTTATTTTCATGGATTGTCAAATGCCGATAATGGATGGCTATGAGGCGACGAAGCACATTAGAGCCGCAAAAGATCGTTATGGATACATTCCGATCATTGCATTAACGGCAAATGTTCAGCAATCCGATCGCGATAAGTGCGTCAATGCAGGAATGAACGATTTTGTGACTAAACCCGTCAATATGAAAACAATTGAAACAAAGTTGAAGCGTTGGATGGCTGATGCAAACAACAGCTCTCTAAAGAACTCACAGTAGAGAATATTTTCTTTGCTAAAAAGCTGAGGCCCGTTTTGCAATTGTCTCGAACTTTAATAGCTTTTGTGCAAATGATCAATTGTAGTAGTGCATGGTATGCTTTTTTTAATGTTTGATGTAGTGGCTTTGTTGGAGTGCACTAGCATATAGTTCGCAGCATTCTGACGCTACGAATACTCATTGCTGATTTTCAACCGTTTTATATTAGAGTAGAAAATGAGAATTTGGGATATACATCCGGGTTATTTGAACCGCCAAAGCTTGCTTGGCGAACACCGTGAGCTCCATGGGCTGGTATCAATCCTAGTGAATAAAAAAAAAGGCTACTCCTCTCATCCTGAAACTTTGCGGTGGCTGGGGTATGGGTGGGCGTTGAAGCAAAGACACCGAGAATTAGTTTGTGAAATGAAGCTACGAGGGTATCAAGACAAATCACCAGTTAGAACAAAATCAAATTATGGTACTTGGCCATCTGCATTTATCGATAAACCGCATATACAACTAGCGTTGTTGAAAGACAAATATATAACTAGGGAAAAGGGTAGGATACCACTTCCTAAAAATGTTGAAGAACTGTGGCGGCACCACAAATATTCAGTTCTAGCGCGTGATCCAAATCATTATAGGGATTTAGGTCGTGCAGTTGCAGGAAACGCAATCAGTTTACAGAATCTTTCGATAGACTTGGTTAGAATGTTGAGGTGTGAGCCAAACGTGGGTGGTATTCGAAATGCGCTACAGCACATGTGGGGCTATGTGTCCGATCTGCCCAACAAAAACCACAATGGTGAAATAAACACGTGGTCACTGAAAAAGCTATTATTGTACACGCAAGAAAATGTTAAAATGTCAAAGCAACCGTACCTTATTCAATCCACTGCCTTAAGTGATTTAATGGTGTGGTTATGATTAATATGCAATTAATCGAATACTAAAATACCCGTCTATTTTGCATTGTGCGCATGCTAGGCCGTGCTTTGCTTCTCACCCGTAGGAAGTGTTATGAGTTTTTTTAACAAATATATAAAGTGGATTATGCTGGTTTCAGGTGGCGTAACATTCACTATGGTGATCGCTGCTGTCTTTCCTCAGCAGGTATTAAGTTCAATGTTTGGTACCAGCATTGAAGGCCCATTAGCAGAAGTGATTGTGCGTAATTGGGGAGCGCTTATTGCGCTCATCGGCGGTATGCTGATATATGGCGCTTATAAAATTGAAGTTCGTCATCTTGTGCTTACTGTTGCAGCACTAAGTAAAATTATTTTTATTGTACTCGTTGTTGCAAATGATTTTGCAGCTCAATTAATTGTTACCATCACATTTGATGCGATACTGATTCTCTTATTTGCTATCTACCTAATACTCAATGGAAGACATCAATCCCATGGGTAACATGATGCTGGACTTGATGAAAATAGGGGCGGGTATATCTTGCAGTGCATATTCCTGGGAAAGCTGAGCTTTTTCAATCAATAGAGGAAAACATGAGCGACGAAAGTATTTATTTGGTGATGGAGTTATGGGTGAAACCCGATAGCTTCAATCAACTAAAGATTTTCAAAAGAAGAGTCAATGAAGTTCTGAATATATACAGTCCTGAACATATTCATCATAGCCATGCGATTGAATGGGTTGCAGGTGATCTAGCAGATGAGCTGCCAGCTGGAATAGCAATTATTAAATTACAAAATAGAAAAATGGCTATGCAAGCGATTAATGATCTCAATATAAACGAACTCAAAGACATGGAAAAGAAATTATTTGGCCGAGTTCGGGCTTATTTAAGCAGAATAGATTTTTCTGAAAATTTGCTCAAAGGTATGGGCTTGTGACACTGTAAACGACGTTTGGGAGCGCCTTTAATTCCAGCAACATAGCGCTCAAAAAATTAGCTGTTGTGTTTGTAAATCTTCCATTTACTCAATAATTTTTCACAACATCAAATAGAAAGCTACACGCTAAAACATTTTGATTTCATGATTGCTGCCAGCGATTTCTATATCATTGGGATCACAGGCGGCACCGATACCATCATTATCTCCATCAAACTGATTGGAATTTGCGAGCCAGATGCAATTGTCCAATGTGTCTTTGACACCATCGTGGTCATAGTCTCCACTGAGATAGTGATAAATGCTAATGTTGTCGCGATCGATTTCGTTTATTAGCATCAGCACATGTATATCTCCATACGAATAGAAATTTGTACTTGCGTTTGTGTCGATGCCTTCGAGTTCCTCATATCGTACACATTGACTGAACACACAGTGAGGGGCCCAGCGATCCGGGTCATATTGTATATTAATAAATCCAACCCGCGAGGCCGTGGGTTGTGAGCTTGTTAACTTATCAATTTCATAAACCCAAATCCCAGTAAATTCAGAATGATAATCTTTAGCATCATCTACCACGCGGAAAAATAATCCATTCTTGCTGAATGATCCTCCCTGAGTCCAGAAGTGATTCACTTCATCTGTTGGATGATGTTTAAATACAATATCACGGGAACGTCCAAGAATGGCATTGTCTCGGAATTGAATAGGAAAGGTTTTCATTTGTTTTGTGTTGCAACAAACACTGTAAAATCGACTTTTATCAAGTGGATTAAAAGCGATCCATGGGAAACTGTTGTCTAGCATAGGTATTCGTGCGGATCGTTTATAGGTTAAATTTTTCGATAGCACTACTAATCGTGCCACACCGTCAGCACAATGATCGACGGGCACAAGCACTTCATCGTTTGTTATATCAATGTCTCCCACATGGTCACATTTGATTCCGCTAGGAAACTCCAGCGCTGCGATATTAATGACTTTACTACGATTATTGAAACTGTGTTGATCGCGATAAACATGAGTGCTGGAGGCATAAAAAACATAAAAATCTTGATAAGCGATGCCATTGGCTTCGTCGCTATCAATCTGCTTGAAGTCGCCATCATATTCTTCATGATAGGGGTAAACTTTGCTCAAACTGAAGGTGAGTAGATCTTCGGCGTAGGATGTGTTTGCGAAAGCAAAGAGAAATACACAAAATAAATTGATTAGATTCAATCGGCTCATATTTCTTTACCTTTATGCTAAGTACAGAAAGGGAAGTGAAGTATGGTGAGCAATATTACGCAAGTGTGCATAGATTTTCGATGAACTATTTCATACTTGAATTGTTAATAGTAGACAATCAAAGTTATTTAACCCTGTTTTCTGAAGAAGGGGAATCAAAGCTAGGAAAAAATATTAAATGCAATAGAATAAAAAAAGCCAGCAATGACGCTGGCTTAAGTTTAAGCGAACTATTCTTTTAACGATCGAAGGCACCATCCCAGCTACTGCCATTAGGGTAAACCGTATCAAGATAGGATGGTGTACTCAGTGCGTTACTGCGCCAATCCATGGGATCTTCACCTTGGTTTGGTTCTTGACCAGCGAAACCATGGACAAATATAG
>Ga0224506_10000903_pt1 | contig 22552 bp, 21 predicted proteins | sample SF_Jan12_sed_USG_2_FD_169108 | JGI IMG/M metagenome (GOLD analysis project Ga0224506, IMG submission 169108) | Sediment microbial communities from San Francisco Bay, California, United States - SF_Jan12_sed_USGS_8_1 | ecosystem: Environmental > Aquatic > Marine > Sediment | place: USA... | reverse complement strand
ATAGTGAACAATCTCTTCAGGGATAACTAATTTTTTACCCAATTTCTCCATGATTGCTTTCACCTTTCTTCTTAATTCTGGTTGGTGAACCAATGCATGACGCACTTCTTTATAATGGCCAAAACTTGTACCACAATGAATTAAAGGGAAATAGCCTACTTCATGCGCTGCCGCAAAATTTCGTATCGCTACCGCAGCTTGGGCTTCTGGGTTAGACGTTGCTGAAGCATAGTAGTTCCAAGCGGTACATGAGGTTTGATCTGTAGGATCGTGATAGTCTAAGCCAAACTCTCTGTTCAACCAAAAAATAGAAGCTGAATAACCTGGGATATGACCACATTGCCCACAACTTTTGTGATGCCATGTTTTTTCGATAGGAATTTTCTTTTTTCTACCATACTTGGTTGTTAACTCAATGCATGGTTCTGGAACACGAATTACTTCCAGTTCGCCTTCTCTTTCAAGTTGAAAAAGTTCTTCCCTAAGGTCGTCTTTTGGCGCATTGGCTGGATCAATAATTTGCTTTCTGTCTTCTGCTTTTAATATTGGTAAATGGAGCATAGTTTTTTTATTTAATGTTTTTAATCAAAAGTTACGTCATCATACCCTGCTTCTTCAAGTCTTTCTTCCATCACATCTACTATAATGTCATATAGACCTTCATCTACGCCTGATATTAAATCCATTACCCCAGTCATATGCCAGATGAGATAAAGTTCAATTATTGTCTTATCATCAATTGTCCAACTTGTTTCGGTAGTATGTAGCGTTTCAGGAGGAAGCGCCTTTCTCCAATCATCTAGGTTTTCGGCTATTTCATATACGTGAGTTCCCCAATCTGGAAATGCATCTGGTTGAAGCATATCTGGTGAAACTTGTGTACCTGTCAACATAATTTTATATATAATACGTCCATAACCTTGAAGGGCTTCTTTGGCGGTACGAAGTCCGTTTTTTACGGCTACTTCACGCATTATAGTTATTACTTGACCAGGTGAGTTTTGTCTTGGGCAGCGGTCACAAGAAAAGCACTGTGAACAATCCCATATACTATCACTCATTAATGTATAAATAAGATCGGTGTCTTCTCGAGACACAGCCTGTGCGATTAACCTTGGGCTAAAATCATAAAATCTAGCGGAAGGACAAGCGGCTACACAAATACCACATTCATAGCAGCCATATAACACATGACTCCACCTTTCATCGGCTTTTACTTCTTCAAAAAGCCTGTTTTTTTCATCCATGGAAACATCTGCATGTTTGTTTTGGCTTATATCTAATGCCATCATAGCTTTATGTCGTTTAAATTTGTATTGACTAAAAAATTTTAAATAGTAGAAAAACTACACTATTGATACCTTCAACTTTTATTAATCGTAAGTATCCGCTCCCTCAATTTGTTCGCAAGCCTGAATATTATCTCTCTCTATTTTCTCCTTATATGCTGCTACAGCGTCATCTCCTGACACCATAGTAGCTAAGTCGGCAGATAAATCATCTGTTTTCATTTCTACAATCCAGCCGTTATTGTAAGGACTTTTATTAATTAATCCTGCATCTGAAGATAGTGCATCATTAATTTTAGTAATTTCTCCTGTAACAGGTGATTTTACAGGCCCTACATACTTTCCACTTTCTACTGTGGCTATCGGTTTTCCGAGCTTTCTACCAGTACCAACTTTTTTGGTTTTGGCATGCAATAGTGGACCTGCCAAATTTTGAGCAACATCAGTCATGCCTACTGCTACAGTAGAATCGTCAATTATCCTAACCCATGTATTATTATCCACATTATAATACAAGTCTTTAAGGATTACACAACCATTAACTTTTTCGTGAGCCATTGTTATATCTGTTTATATTGTTAACTATATTTAGTTCTAGAAATACATCACATGATCATAAGACAAAGACAAGTCAATTATACTTGTTGCCCCCAGAATATCAACACCATCAATCAAATCCTCTGGCTGCATATCCCATAATTCAAGGCTTTGCTGACAGACACGTAATTCCACTTCAGAATCCATAGCCATTTCGAGCATCGTTTTTAAGTTTACATTGCTGTCTTTTACTAATTGAACTTTTTCGGCTTCCCCTTTTTTTAATTGATTGGTACCATCCATTGTAAACCAAACCATCACTTCCATTTCCATAGCAGCTGCTGCCATTGCATAAAAAAGAGGTGAATACGTTCGAGTTGGTGTAGCAACTCCGTGCGTTTGAATTACAAGAATTTTTTTGCCTTCATGATCCTGATCTTCCATTTTATCTTATTTGTTAAGTTATTATTGTTTTAATTAATTTTTTAAATTTTACAGTTACCGTCATTTCCTGTATAGAAATATATTAAAGCATGAAGACCTTCCCAATCGTCTTGATCAAGTACAAAGTCACGTAAAACCTCTTTATCTTCATTATATTTCAATATTTTAACTTTTACCGCTTTTTTATTTTCTCCAAATTCTACTGGTTCAAGAAGCACCCAAGCATTTGGTATTATTTTATAAAGTTCGGTGACTTCACTATCGCTAATGATTACACCAATATCTATTAACTTATCCACCTCCACTTATTTTTTTCTTCTCAACATAAATCATCATCAATGCTTCTATCCATTGTTCTTTTGAAAGAAAAGACCAATCAGATCCATGAAGGCTAAAAAAGGAATCTATTTCCATTGACAACTCAGGTTTTGTTAAACTCATGTTTGTCAATTTTTTCTCTAACAGTTTAATTTCTTTTTTGTGTTGATTGTCCTTAAAACTAATATCGATATAATCTACACTATTTTCATTTAATCTCATAACAATATTTACAGTTTGATTACCAACATGATAGCTAGTACTTCCTACCCAAACTCCTGTATGAATTTTGATTAACCTGCAATTTTTTTCCGGCTGTTTAATCGAAAAAGTCCAAGAGTCGTTTAACAACTTCTGTTCTTGGTTTTCAATTTCTAACAACTCCTCATCTGTGAAGTCATCATCAATAAATTGCATTCCGTGAATTTCTTTACACTTTTGTTTATACACTTTTTTAACTTCCTCAAAATCAGGTATTGAAGCCACTTCGTCTGATAAAGAAGACATGTATTCACTCATAGATCGATCAACTTCAGAACGCATTTTTTCATTGGGGAGTTTTAGTGCTCCGACCATGTGTTTACTGTCAAATTCTTTTATAAAATTACCAGTAACCACTTCAGCATTTCCAATATATGCTGCGCCCGTTCCTACTATTTTTTTTCCTTTTACATGTACGTCATGTCCGCCATACTCATAAGCATTGATGCCAAAGAACTTATAGGTTTCAATCATTGGTTGAATGAATATTTGAAACTTTTGTTCCACCTTTTGTGGAATTGATTGGGGATGAAAAACCCATTGAACAAACAGTTGTTTGTTATCTATAAATACTGCTCCTCCTCCAGTCTGCCTTCTAATTACAGGCAGGTTGTTTTTATTACAATACGTTAAATCCAATTCTTTACTTGGATCTTGAAAATACCCTATACATATATAAGGATTTTCTGGTATCGACATCACTATTGTGTTGGGTGAGTGCTCTTTAAGAGCGTATCCCAAGCCATGGTAAATGCTTTGGGAGCGAATATCAGTCACCCTCCCAGCATCTATCCACCTTACTTTCATTAATTCAGTTAAATGAAGAGGTTAACATCAGAATCAACCGCAAACTCTAAATAAGCTGCTGCTCCAGCATATTCTGTTCCTTCTATAAATTCTTCTCGTTTAAAGCCAAACACATCCATTGTCATTTGACAAGCAATCAGTTTCACGTCCATTTCAACAGCCATATCTCGCAGTTCTTCAACAGAAGCAACTCCTTTGTTTTTAAACCCCTTTTTCATCATAGAGCCTGCAAAATTCTCGAAACCAGGAATATTTGAGGTAATTGCATTTGGAATTGGCCAGTTAATGTTTTGAAACCCCTCCGACCCAAAAGGCATTTTCATTGGCATTGCAGGGTTACCAACAGGTGTTACAGGTAGTTTAAGATCTTTTTTTAATAATGGCAATCCATAAAAAGTAAAAAAAATACCTACATCCCAGCCCATTGCTGCGGCTGCAGTAGCTAATATAAAAGGAGGATAGGCCCAATCTAATGTGCCTTGTGTTGCTATCATTGCTAATTTTGGCATAATTAATGTGTTTTTTTGATTACAAATCTAAATTTTCCTCCTTCATCCTGAGCCTCCACTAGTTCATGTTTGGTTTGATTCGCCCATGCTTTCATGTCAGGCATAGACCCTGCGTCAGTAGAAATCATTTCTAATAAATCCCCAACTTCCATTCCTTTAATTGTTTTTGCTGTTTTAACAATTGGCATTGGGCAAAGAAGCCCTGAAGTGTCAAGTGTTTGTTTTACGTCTGCCATAATTATTTCTGTGTGTGTTTTTGGTTTATTTTAATTCACATTTATTTATACAATTCAATATTTTAGTCATCTCTTTCTGTACTAGTTTATAGTGTATGAACCGCCCATCTCTATATGATTGAATTATTCCTTTGTCTTTCATTTTCGTTAAATGATGAGAAAGCAATGTTGCCTCAATTCCAAGATATGCTTGAATTTCGTAAACAGGATGATACTCTTCGTCTTCTAGAAATCGTAAAATCTCTAAACGGTAAGGGTATGAAATTGCTTTTAACATTTCTGATGCTTTGACAAATTTCTCAAACTCTTTTTCTTTCTTTTTAGATCTTACCATCTTTTCCATTAACATTAGTTAAATTCTCAAAATTAAATGTAGCAATAATTGAACAACTATTCAAGTTTTAAATTAAATTTAACAAAAAAACCAAATAAAAATTTGTTTAAGATGTCATTAGAGCCTGTATCCCTATCAAAACTAGCCGCAGAAGAAATAAAAATTATAATGCAAAGTGATGAAATACCCAACGACCACCGTTTACGTATTGGCGTTAAAGAAGGTGGTTGTGGCACAGGAGGTTTCACTATTGGTTTTGACACCAAAAAGGAAAATGATTTAGAATATGTTAACCATGGGGTACAAATCTATGTTGACAAAAAACATGTTATGTACCTAATGGGAATGGAGGTTAACTATCGTGAAGAGGGTGATGATAAATGGGGGTTCGTTTTCGAGAACCCCGATGAAAAATAACGTAACGCAAGGAAAAGCTAATTCTTCTTTAGCCTCCTTCTATTCGAAACAAAGAACACTTATTACTTTTCTATTGGAATCTTCGATCTAGACTTCTATCCATAGTTGATTTTAAATATGAGTCCGAAGCGTCATTTTTATGTGTAAGTATATTATTGGTATGGTCGATATTGTAATCTTCGACCCATGTTTTATGATCTTTCGCAAGTTGACGAAGAGCATCAACCAAATAATGCACTTCTTCATTTGTAGTAGTAGGATGGATTGACATTCTTATCCATCCAGGTTTTGTACTACAATCGCCATGACTCACCAGTTCAGTTATCGCCTTCGACTCTTCGGGCAACACATTTAATAGATAATGCCCATAGGTGCCTGCGCAAGAACACCCACCTCTTGTTTGTATTCCAAATTTGTCATTCAAAAGTTTCACCCCTACATTATAGTGTAGCCCATCGATATAAAACGAAATAATTCCTAAACGTTCTTTATGATCTCCTGCAAGTACATGTAAGTTTGGAATTTGATCTAATGTTTCCCAGATAATGGTTAATAGTTCTTTCTCTCTGGCCAACATGTTTTCAACCCCCATTTCGTTTTTCAACTGTACGCACATTGCTACCTTAATGGTTTGTAAAAACGAAGGTGTTCCTCCATCTTCTCTGGTTTCTATATCGTCTATGTATTTGTGTTCTCCCCATGGATTTGTCCAATCTACCGTGCCTCCTCCTGGGTTATCAGGAATGGTGTTTTTATACAACTCTTTATTAAAAATGAGAATACCCGAAGCACCTGGTCCACCTAAAAATTTATGTGGTGAAAAATAAATAGCATCCAAGTGCGCTCCTTCCGATTCAGGGTGCATATCGATATCAATATAAGGTGCAGAACAGGCGAAATCCACAAAACACAACCCATTTTCTTTGTGTATTAATTTTGCAATTTCATGATAAGGGGTAAAGATGCCTGTGACATTGGAACAAGAAGTAACCGCAGCAATTTTGTTTTTTCGAGAGCGATATTTTATTAACAACTCCTGAAAATGATCCAGTGAAACTAGCCCGTCAACTGTGGGTTTAATAATTTCTACATCAGCAATCGTTTCTATCCAACTGGTTTGGTTAGAATGGTGCTCCATGTGGGTCACAAATACGATCGGACGTTCCTCTTCTTTAATTTCTATTCTACCTTGAAACCGCTCATGAATCTTTAACCCTAATATGCGTTGAAATTTATTGATTACTCCCGTCATACCTGAACTTGACGAAAAAATAACATCATTTTTATCTGCATTTACATGCTCCTTCACAATTCTTTGTGATTTATGATATGCATGCGTCATCGACATCCCCGTGGCATTTGTTTCGGTATGGGTGTTTGCCACGTAGGGCATTATTTCTTTTTGAATGCGGTCTTCTATTTGTTTATAGTTCCTGCCACTTGCCGTCCAATCTGCATAAAGAATAGGACGATCTACCCCTCCAGGTGTTTTTATAGATTGGTTAATTCCGATAATGTTTTTTCTATATGTGGAAAAATACTTTTCCATACGCTCTTCTTTCATTGTTTGTTGTTTAAAACATACCATACGTAATAAATACGACTAGATATAAATGATATTCAAATGTAATAATACCAATGAAACATACAAGAGTTGAGTATACAATTGTTTTTGGTTGACAACTTGTGGGTTAAACCAAATAATTCAGTTTAACAATTGTATTACTTTATTTTAGGAATAATCTACTCATTTGGGACACTCTCGAAATAGCTTTACCTTACAGTCACTACAAATCTGATGATCAAGTTTGTTGTAGACTTCTTTTATTACATCTTGCTTGTTGTTGTAAAAGAACTCTTCCCCTATTTCTGTGATAAAACCTCCTTCTTCAAGAAATTTACGTCCTCTTTTTTTTAATCCACTAAAGTAAATTTGCTTACCGCTATTTTTCCATTTTCTAGATTCATCTTCTAAATACTCTGCTCCAGAATGATCTATTAAATTAATGTTGTTGGCTACTAATACTAGGTGTTTTTCGGGACGTGAAAAAAGTGAATCCATTTGGTCTGCAACATGGTCTACTGACCCAAAAAACAATGAGCCCTCTATTCGATAAATCATCAGTTGAGGGCAAGTTTCTAAATTATATTCCTCAACATTTAGCAACATGTCTTTTTCACTATTTGTATCTGGAGAAAGTTCTACAAATCTCGGTTTTGATGTTTTTCGTAAATACAGTGCCAATGAAAAAAATACGCCTAGGTAAATGGCATACTCAAGTTCCATAAATAATGTGGCAAGAAAAGTAATCAACATCACCAAAGAATCACCTTGACTCGTTTTTACAAGTTTTTTAATATGAGCAAAATCAATAAGGTTGTACGCTACTAATATAATAACTCCTCCCATTACTGTAATAGGAAGATATGCCGCCAAAGGCGCAACAAAATATATTACTAACATCAAAAATATCGCTGCAAAAATAGAAGAAAAAGGTGTTTTTGCTCCAGCACTATAGTTTATTCCAGATCGTGTAAATGAACCCGCACCTGCATAGCATGAGAAAAAACTTCCCACAATATTTGATAACCCTTGTCCTATAAATTCCTGATTAGAATCTATTCTTTGACCCGTTTTTACTGCAATTGATCTGCCGATGGCAACGGACTCAATTAACCCAAGTAACGCTATTGCAAAAGCATTCGAAGACAAAAATGTCAACTGCCCTACATCAATATTAGGTAAAACAAACTGAGGTAATCCTTGTGGCAATTTCCCCACCAATTGAATGTTTTGATCTCCTTCAAAAAAATAATAGGTAATGAAGCTTGTAACCACCATCGCAATTAACAGATGTGGTGCCATTTTATGGATACGCTTAATAAATATTGCTAGAATGAGAGTGCCTGCACCTATTCCAAATAATACAATATTTGTTTCACCAATTTTGCTAAACAAAAACAACCAAGTATCTAAAAAAGAAGTCCCTCTAGGAACTTTCACTCCAACCAAATAGCTCATCTGGCTCGTGGCAATTAACACTGCAGCTCCCGCTGTAAAACCAAGTATTACACTATGCGATACAAAGTTTATTACTGCACCAAAACGAAAAACGCCCAATAATAATTGAATGAGCCCCACAACCAAAGTAATAGCGATGGCTAAAGTGATAAATTCTGGAGTGGTTGGCGTGGCATACTCACTAACCGTTGAAAACACTACTAACGAAATAGCTGTAGTGGGGCCACTAATTAAGTGCTTACTCGAGCCAAAAAGTGCTGCAATAATGGGCAGCACCATAGCTGTGTACAGTCCATAAATAGGAGGTAGCCCTGCAATCATGGCAAACGCCACTCCTTGTGGAAGAACAATTACTGCACCCGTAAGCCCTGCTAGTAAATCGGCTTGTAATGTTTTTTTATCTACTTCTCCGATCCATTTCGAAGCAGGAAACCACCTTATAGATTTATTCTTTATCAAAATAGAAAGTCTCTGGTGCAGGTTTCAATGCTCTTCCAAACCAAAGCGGTCTTCTCAAGTTATCAGGGCCAGGAGCAGGACGAGTCATGGCTAACCATTTTTTATACACTTCGTGCGATTTTTTGGTGTCCACAGATATGTCCCCATATCGGTCATCTGGGCCAATTTTTTCAAGTCTTACTTTTTGATGCCAACAGTGCATCCCGCTTATCGGATCTGGATGAACAGGGAAGGTGATGTTTTGATGAACCCCTCCATCTGACCAGAAGATACGAGAAGAATCTTTGTCCTTACTTTTAAAAGGTCTTACACCTTCTAAGATTCTCATTTTCCACTCGCCATTATTATTTTCTACAGAAACGGTGTTGGTCGCCCATCGGTTTCCTTCCTTATCTTGTGGCCTTCTCCATCTTCCTAAATGGTGAGAACAAGCAATAATACCAGGTTTCATTCCTTCAGTTACCCATAGTCGGTCAATAAAATACCCAATCTCTGTTTTCACTTTTACCAAGTCACCATTTTTAAAATTGAACTTGGCGGCATCAGATGTGTGAATCCACACAGGGTTTCTGTTCGCTATTTCATTAAGCCATTTTGCATTTCCTGATCTACTATGAATAAGAACTGGTAGTCTGAAAATAGGTACTAGAGGGAAATCTCCTTTTTCCCTATCCATTTCGTCTTCATGGATATGACTTTTAATATATTTTGGAACAGAATATTCTGGCCACTTCCAATCAATCATTGTTTGTGAGAAGAATTCTTGTTTACGTGATGGCGTTGGAAATCCTACCACAGGAGTTTTGTCCATCATTATTCCAATATTTGATCCATCATTCGAAATAACATCTGTCTTTTTATCAACTTTTGCTTTTTTCATTTGATCATCAGCAATTTCATTAAGGTGCTTATTGTAAGATGTTTTTTCGACTTCGAAAGCTCCAAACTTACGCATGTAGTCCAGTGGCGTTAAGCCTTCTTTTTCTGCCGCTTCTGGTAGCCCTTTGGTATGTTCAAATATATATTGATAATATTCGTCAATGGTGATTTTCTCACCTTTACGATAAGGAGATTCAAAATGTTTTTTTACTCCTAGTTTCCCATCTGGGTCAATTCTCCAAGATAGTTCAATCCAAAATTCATCTTCTTCCCACACTTCACCCGGATTTACATCATAGGTAAACTTAAATGGTTGATTTCTTCTTCTAGCATATTCACGTAAAACGGGTTGTCGAAAGGCAATCCACATTCCACTATGTGTTTCATAGCTATTAATATCATGTCGCTCTGAGGCATGTCCCATAGGAAGTACATAATCGGCAAAAAATGCGGTTTCGCTCCAAGTAGGGGTCATCGCAATATGAAGACCCACCATTTCTTCACTAGAAAGCATTTCTATCCAAGAAAATCCATCGGGGTACGTCCACACAGGGTTAAATACTCTTGTGAAATAAACGTCCATTTTTCCTCTCCCTTCTTTCAAAAAATGAGGTAATAAAGGACTCATTTCATGAAATGCTAGAGGGTATTCTTTTGGGTAGTGTAACTCATTCCAAAATTTCTGTGCTGGTGGTTTATCAAAAAATTCTGGTTTAAACTTGTTCCAAGCACTAGGAGATGTTCCTCCAACGGTACCTACTGAACCTGTTAATACACTTAAAAAATGAAGACATCGCGCTACTGCCCATCCTCCTAAGTTACCACTTCCTGCACTTCTCCAATTATGAGAAGCAAAACTAGAACCTGCTTTTCCTATTTGTCGGGCAACATCAATAATCGTTTCTTCGCTTACACCTGTTTCTTTTGCTGCAAATTCTGGAGTATATTCTTTATATTCCTCCTTCATCTTTTCTATGAAAGACTCAAGATTACGTTCTGCATCTGGGTGAACTTTTTCAAGGTACTCGTCCCAGTTTACCCAATTTTTTATATATTCTTCATTATATAATTTCTCATCTAATATCACCTTCACCATGGCTAATAAAATGGCCGCCTCGGTACCAGGTGTAGTTGGCATCCAATAATTTGCCATACTCGCAGTATTGGAAAGTCTGGGATCCATCACAGCAAGCTTTGCTCCGTCCATCATTCCTTCAATAATTCGCTGCGCATGAGGGTTAAAATAATGACCAGACTCTAAGTGAGCACTAATTAAAAGTATAAATTTTGCATTGGCGAAATCAGGAGATGGTCGGTCATATCCTTGCCATAAGTTATACCCAAACCTTGCTCCCGAAGAACACACATTTGTATGGCTATTATGTCCGTCTACTCCCCAAGACTTAAGCACCCTATCCATATAGCCTTCATGACCTGGACGGCCTACGTGATAGGCGACTTCATTATTTCTTCCTTCCTCTAGTGCTTTACGTAATCGACCAGAAATATCATCTAGTACTTCGTCCCATGATACACGTTCCCATTCACCAGACCCTCTAGGGCCTTTTCGTTTCATAGGATATAAAATTCTATCTGGATCGGTAATTTGGTTTATCGTAGCGGGTCCTTTCGCACAATTTCGTCCTCTACTCGCTGGATGATATGGATTTCCCTCAAATTTTCGTACCGACCCGTTTTCCTTATCTATGTACGCAATTAATCCACATGCCGACTCACAATTAAAACAAGTGGTAGGAACAATGCTGTAATTCTTTTTTTCTTTTTTCGCCCATCCCTTGGCTTCATACTCTTGCCAGTCGTCCCATTTTTCGGGAGGAGGGAATCTTGTTAAATCACCAGGTTCTGTAAGAGAGGTGATTGGATCATCATCCTTACCACCATGAAGCGTTGGAATTATTTTTAACTTCTCTGCAATTTGTTCAACTATAGTAATATGCTTTTTACTCATTTTTTTACCCTTTTAAGTTAATGGAATTCTCTGAGGTGCTTCAATCCATATTTTTTCAGTAAGATAGACCCCTATCACGATAATGACAGCGGCAACTAATAATAACATTGGGCTGCCTACCCAAATTAATACAAGTGGTAGCAGGTTAGTACATACAATTACACCTACCCAAAATAATTTCGCATATCTTCCTTTCACTATCATTTGTACTGTTCTGGCCGCATCTTCGGTTGGGTGTGTAATGGATAATTCTATTAACATAATAAACAGATTCACCAATACAGCAATAAATAAAACGGTAGAAAGTAATGAAACCCATTGCGCTGAAACTTCAATTAACAAGCTTGATAAAATCAACGCTCCACTACCTGCCATTACAGAATGTATAATCATGTGTAACACCATTGTTGGGCTTTGCCAGAAATCTCTTCCCTTTGCTTGGGCAAAAAGAAAAGCTGTATATACGGCTACGAGTATACTACTTATAAACGAACCCCATAATCCGATTTGTGTCAAAACAGAAATATTAAAATATACCCCAGCTAACCAAGCGGTAACCATACCTCCGAAAATAGTAATAAAATAGCCCCCTTTCACTAACCAGCTTTCCCAGTGAGGTCGTAATAAAACATACAAAAATCGATCAGGACGATCAAGATCCATTACAAGGAATAATCCTGTTAATAAAAGAAAAGCAAGTGCTATTATTCCCGTAGCCCATGTAAATTCAGTAGAAACAGATAGTCCGAGTATTTTGCCTATAAAAAACATTATAACTGAACCAGCAGCTATTGCTTTGGTAAGCACATAAGCGGCTACTTCCCACCCCCATAATACACCCTTATCAGGAGTGTCGTAAACACGTTTTGCATTTGCCGATTTCATAACGCCTTCGACCTGAGATATTTTAGGAAGGTCTCCACTATACGTGGCTTCTTTTTTACTAGGTGTATGACCTTTCAACTCTTGAATCATTTCTATTAAGTCTTTCCCTTCGGTAAGACTTTCTGCATATTTCGAGTAGTGACCTACTCCAGAAGATTGTGTACTCCATATATAGGCATTTGAGCGATCTGTAGCCGATGGATTTAGAGCACTTTCATCGCCATTGATATAATACACATTAGGATTTGTTCCTTTTTCAGGTTTTCTAGTTTTTACTTGCTCTCTAGATAACAGTTGAGCGATTTCTGTTTCTGGGTTTTCCATGTCACCAGAAATGATTGCATGCTCAGGACAAACATTAACACATGCGGGTTCTAACCCTATTCCTGTTCTATGTGCACAATAATTACATTTTGCTGCAGTATTTGTTTCAGGATCTATGTACAATGCGTCATAAGGACATGCTTGCATACATGATTTACAGCCTATACAACGGTCGTTATTAAAATCTACAATACCATCTTTTCTTGTATACAGTGCCTCTGTAGGACATATACTCACACATGGTGCATCCGTACAATGATTACACCGAGTGACCGAAAAAACTCGTTTTGTGTTGGGGAACACTCCCTTTTCAACTTGTTTTACCCACGTTCTATTTACCCCAACAGGAACATCATGTTCTGACTTACACGCTACAGTACATGCGTGGCAACCAATACATTTCCTATTATCTATAACAAACCCGTATTTCATAAGCTTTAATTTGAAAATCAAAATATATGAATTATTTTCTTAATAAAAACACATCTTCAAAAATGAAAATAAATATAAAGATGTTTTTAATAACGATAAACCATTGATAAACTGTAATTTAACTATATTTTTATTTTTAAAAAAAAATTTAAAATATTTGACTTCAAGTAAACTATTTAAAGATAATTGTATATTTGAGACCTTACTAATAAAATGGGGAATTAGCTCAGTTGGCTAGAGCACTACACTGGCAGTGTAGGGGTCATCGGTTCGAATCCGTTATTCTCCACCATTTTAAAAGCACCCTTTTGCAATCGGGTGCTTTTTTTATACAATAAATACACTAAATATCTGTTATATTGGTGTAAAAATTAAAACGCTATGTATAAATTATTTCTTGGATTCGTATTCCTATTTATGTCGTTGACTACGATTACAACGTATGGACAAAGAAAAAAAGAAGTTTCGAAAAAGAAGTCGACTCAATTAGACAACGCCTTTTCTCCGTCAAATAAAGAAGATGTCCTCGCTGCTCCTTCGAAAAAGAGCAAAAAATCGAAAAAGAAGAAAAGTGCGCATGAGCGATATGAAATCACCATGGAGCAAAAGGTGAAAGAGTTTGAGGAAAGGATGGAAGCAAATGCAAAATCGTACAAAAAACAACAAAAGGAAATGCAGAAACCTCAGTATTCAGACCCTTCTTACTTTGGTCATAAACGAAAACCTAAAAAGCGAAAACCTGGCAAACGAAAATTCTGTGAAGAATGTGGGATAGTGCATTAATGCTCAAGGTATATTTAATAAACTGCGTTTGTTCTTTTTCGATTTGTAAAACAAATTGGTAGTTTAATATAAAAAAAGGTTTCTCAAAAATGAGAAACCTTTTTTTATATGTGCTTTTCCAAATCACCTACAAATGAATAACCTCATCGTAAGCGGCAGCAGCAGCTTCCATTACTGCTTCTGACATAGTAGGGTGAGGGTGAATGGTTTTAATAATCTCGTGCCCTGTTGTTTCCAATTTACGAGCAGCAACTGCTTCAGCAATCATCTCCGTTACATTAGCTCCTATCATATGACACCCTAGCCACTCTCCGTACTTGGCATCGAAAATAACTTTCACAAAACCATCTTTAGTGCCTGCTGCACTTGCTTTTCCAGAAGCTGAAAATGGGAATTTACCAACTTTTATTTCATACCCTGCTTCTTTAGCTGCCTTTTCAGTATACCCTACCGAAGCAATTTCTGGACTACAATACGTACAACCAGGGATGTTGTTATAATCAATAGGTTCAGGAGTAAGGCCTTTAATTTTTTCAACACATGTAATGCCCTCGGCAGAGGCCACATGCGCTAACGCTGGTCCATGAACAATGTCACCTATCGCATAAATGCCAGGGATGTTTGTTTTATAGTAATCATCCACCAGTACTTTACCTTTATCAGTAGCCACACCAACATCCTCTAAGCCGATGCCTTCGATGTTAGTCGCGACACCTACTGCAGAAAGCACCACATCACAGTCAATTACTTCTTCTCCTTTTTTCGTTTTTACAGTTACTTTGCACCCTTTTCCTTTCGTATTTACATTTGTCACTTCAGCATTCGTCATAATCGACATGCCTGATTTTTTGAAAGTACGCTCCAATTGTTTCGACACCTCCTCATCCTCTACAGGTACAATGTTTGGCATATATTCCACAATAGTAACATCAGTACCTAATGTATTATAGAAATAGGCAAACTCTACTCCAATAGCTCCTGAACCTACCACAACCATTTTTTGTGGCTTATTCGGCAAGGTCATTGCTTGTCGGTATCCAATAATTTTTTTGCCATCAATAGGCATGGTTGGCAGCTCTCTTGAACGAGCTCCTGTAGCAAGTATAATATGGTCGGCCGAATATTCAACAACCTTTCCACTATCGTCAGTTACGGCCACTTTTTTTCCTGCCTTCAGCTTTCCAAATCCTGTAATTTGGTCTATTTTATTTTTTTTGAACAAAAACTGGATGCCTTTGCTCATTCCACTGGCTACGTCCCTACTTCTCTTTACAATGCCACTAAAGTCAGCATTTGCCTCTTTTACCGTAATGCCATAGTCCTCTGCATGTTGAATATATTCAAATACATTAGCGCTTTTTAGCAATGCTTTAGTAGGTATACAGCCCCAATTTAAACATATTCCTCCAATTTCTGCTTTTTCTACTACACCCACCTTCATCCCCAATTGAGAAGCACGTATTGCAGCCACATATCCTCCAGGGCCACTACCTATTACTATTAAGTCGTATTTTGTTGTTGACATATCAGTTGAATTTTTAATCGAAAATTATCGGCTGCAAAGTTAATCGAAATGAGGAGAGAAAAAAATAGGTACACGTTAAAACCCGTATTATACAATAGAGAATCTATTACATAATGAAGGTTAAACAATAATGGATAGCTAAATCATTTCCATCTAATTTTTTTTCAAACAGAAATATGTATTTTTGAAATGCAATTTAAAAAACCACTACCTGAACAACTTATATTTATTATGAAATTATTAGAAGGAAAGACGGCTTTAATTACTGGTGCTTCGAAAGGCATTGGAAAAGCCATTGCATATGCATTTGCTGAACAAGGTGCCAACGTAGCTTTCACTTATTTATCGAGTGTGGAAAAAGGCGAAGCACTAGAAAAAGAATTAGAAGGAAAAGGAGTGAAAGCAAAAGGGTACAGAAGCGATGCCTCTGATTTTGCTGCGGCCGAACAGTTAATAAATGATGTAGTAGCTGATTTTGATGGTTTAGATGTACTAGTAAATAATGCAGGAATAACCAAAGACAACTTACTCATGAGAATGAATGAGGAAATGTGGGATCAAGTTATAAATGTAAATTTAAAATCATGTTTTAACACAGTAAAAGCAGTCACACGTACATTCATGAAACAAAAAAGTGGCTCTATTATCAACATGACCTCAGTAGTGGGGATAAAAGGAAATGCGGGTCAATCGAATTACTCTGCCTCAAAAGCAGGAATCATCGGGTTCACAAAGTCTATAGCACTAGAATTAGGATCTAGAGGTATACGATCCAATGCCATTGCACCAGGGTTTATTGAAACAGAAATGACAGATGTATTAGACCCAGACACAGTACAAGGCTGGAGAAATGCTATTCCATTAAAAAGAGGTGGTAAACCAGAAGATGTTGCCGATGCGTGTGTTTATTTAGCTTCTGATATGTCGTCTTATGTTACAGGACAGGTACTGCAAGTTGACGGAGGTATGTTAACCTAATTCGTAACGACTTTTCTATAAACATTGCTTCTACACTCATGGTAATTTGCGTGTTGAAGCAATGTTGTTTTATTTGTCCTCTCATGTTGATTGACCTTTATTCCTTGTTTATAGACAATTGGTTCACTATTTTACATCAGTGAAAAACTACTACAATATATTAGAGGTTAGTAATCAAGCTTCGCAAGAGCAAATTAAAAAATCGTATAGAAGACTTGCTTTAAAGTATCACCCTGATAAATCAACGTATGGTGGAGCAAAAGATTTGTTCACTCAGCTCAACGAAGCATATAATGTGCTTGGTAAAAAAGAGAGTAGAGCGCTTTATGACTTACAACTACGACAACAGTCTCCCCCTATTCACCCAAGAAACAACTCTACACGAAACCCATACGCAAGAAAAAAGCCGAGCTATAAACGCACTCCCAAAACACCAAAAATTGATATCGCCCATTACCTTTATTATTTTCGTAGAATCTCCATTGCTACTTTTGCGTTCTGTCTCCTTATCGGTTTAGACTATTTTTTACCCCCCATTGTATCACCTGAACAAATCACCTCCATAGAAATAGACCGATCTAGGAGAGAGTATAGATTAAAGTTAAACACCGCCCATTTTGGAGTAAATGGGCCAGAAATCGTTAAGCTATCTGAGGGGCATGATGTGGAATTAAGTTATACCCCTATTTTTAAAAAACTACTTAAACTCACAATTGTGATCGAAGAAAAGGTTTATGATTACTATGTACAAGTAAGCATTTACCGTAGTTTTTCTTTTTCCCTGTATGTCCTTCTGCTTACTTCCTATCTCGGGGTTTTCCATTTTAAAAACCCTGAAACCATAATGAATTTAGCCATCGTAAACTGTATCCTTTCTATACTTGTCATCGCTTTTTTAGCTGTTTCTTAACACACTCTCATCCCAACCCTATTTTAACTTCATGTGTGACGACAAGAAGCTAGGTGTTATTTTTTGATTAACGCCATTGTAGTAAAAGTGATCATCCCATTTAGCAATAAAACCGTATATCCTAGGTTGATGCCAAACCATTGTACAGCGTGTGTGCTTAAAATGTATGAAGCCACTGAGGAAAGGACTGCGATAATCGGCACCCACTTGTCTTTCGTTTCCCATTTGGTGAAAAGGCCAAATGCAAACATCCCTAATAGCGGACCATAGGTATAACCAGCAATAGTAAAAACCAGATGAATTACACTTTCGTTATTTATAGCTCGAAATAATAAAATTAAAGAAATTAAAAAAATGGAAATCATTACATTTATCCATTTTCTAGTTTTTATTTTTTCTTCTTCCGATTTATTATCCTCACGGATAAAATCTTTATAGAAAGCCGTGGTAAGAGAAGCAAGGGCGGAGTCGGCAGATGAAAAAGCCGCAGAAGCGATTCCTAAAATAAACAAAAAGCCCGCAATACCTCCAAGTTGCTGCATAGATAGGAAGGAAAAAAGTGCATCGGTATCCTTAAATGCGCCTGATACTGTTTGAGGGAGCGAGATCCCTTTATCCTCTACATATACATATAATAACACCCCAAACGACAGAAAAAGCAAATTAGTGGCCACCAGAATTACACTGTATAAAGTAATGTTCTTTTGGGCATCTTTCAAATTGCTACAAGTCAAACTTTTTTGCATTTCGTTTTGATCCAAACCGTTCATGGCTACCGCCACAAGCACTCCCGTAATAAATTGCTTCCAAAAATATTTTTCGTGTTGCCAGTCCCAATTAAATACGGTGGAATAGTTGTGGTCGTATACAACTTGTCCTGCTTGAAAAAATGAAATCCCTAATTGATTGATTACAATTAGTAAAACCCCAATGATGGCGGTTATCATAATTGTGGTTTGGAAAATATCTGTCCAAACGATTGTTTTTATTCCTGCTTTTCGAGTATAAATCCAAATCATTACTAGAACAACGATCACGGTAACCGCAAATGGAACATGAAAATGATCGAAGAGTGTTCGTTGCAGCACTTCTGCCACTACAAATAAGCGTAACGCTGCACCTATCGATTGTGAGATAAGAAAAAATAGAGAACCTGTTTTATGGGAATACTCCCCTATTCTTTGTCCCAAATAACCATAAATAGAAACCAAGTTTAGCTTATAATAAAGCGGGAGAAGCACCCCAGCAATAATACCGTAGCCTAAAAGATACCCTAACACCAATTGAAAATAGTAGAAGTTCTCGTTGCCCACCATCCCTGGCACCGAAATAAATGTTATTCCCGACAAAGAAGAGCCGATCATCCCGAAGGCCACTACATACCAAACCGAACCCCTGTTCGCTGTAAAATACGTCTCGGCATCTGTTTTACGAGAGGTAAAGTGCGAAATCAATAATAAAATGGCAAAATAGCCGCAAAGAATTAATAGTATAAAAATAGGCTCCACAGTATGATTTATTAAAATAAAGGCGGCAATATCCGATGGTTTTATTTTTTATACAATTATTTGCTCTTAATTTCCCCCAACAAAATAATGAGTGCTCCGAACTACGAGCAGAGTGAATATCATGACATCTACAAATACAACCATCACACCACTTGTTCCTAACGATGAAATTTCTATTTGTGCCGAAATTTTTTCAACTACCGAGCCATGGATTACCTTTGGTATGGACACCAACCATTTCATGAAAATGCTCTCCAATCCTCTCAACGAGGTTTATACTTTAAAAGTAGAACATGTAATAGCGGGTGTAATTATTATACAAATGCAAGGTCCTTTCCCTGGATACATAAAATCTATCGTGATAGATAAAAAATGGGAAGGAAATGGGTATGGAAGACAACTATTGGAGTTTTCGGAACAGCGAATTTTTAAAGATAGTCCCAATGTCTTTCTTTGTGTTTCTTCTTTCAACGATAAAGCAATTCCTTTTTACCAAAAATTGGGGTACGAAAAAGTGGGTGAACTAGAAAACTATTTGATAGTAGGAGAATCGGAAATAATAATGCGAAAAACGCTAGGTCCAGTACTAGGGTATTGACTACTTTCTTTCAAAAGCAGTATAGTTGCGTTTTTAGAAACTTAAAAATATTTAAATGCGTTTGCCCTTCATTTTTCAACGCATTTGTACTATTTGTTTTGTAATTCCATAACTTTGGAGGCTATGTCAAAAACAGTGTTACTTCCTGAGGAAAAATTAGATGACCTCGACCCCAAAAAATATATAATTATCAAACGGGCGAGGGTAAATAATCTTAAAAACCTGAGTGTAGCTATTCCTAGAAACAAATTAGTGGTTATTACAGGGCTTTCTGGCTCTGGAAAATCATCCCTTGCTTTTGACACCCTCTTTGCTGAAGGGCAACGTATGTATGTCGAAAGCCTAAGTTCGTATGCACGTCAGTTTTTGGGAAGGATGGAAAAACCTGAAGTAGATTATATTCGAGGGGTGTCTCCAGCCATAGCGATCGAGCAAAAAGTAAACACTAAAAATCCTCGTTCAACTGTTGGCACCACTACTGAGATCTATGATTATTTAAAACTTCTCTTTGCAAGGATAGGAAAAACATATTCTCCTGTAAGCAACACCGTTGTAACCAGCGACAGTATTAGTGATGTAGTCGATTATATTCTCACTCATCAAGATGGTATAAAATTATTGATTAGCTGCCCTTTTATACTGCACGAAGAACGTACAGTAGCACAAGAGCTAAGCGTGCTTTTAGGAAAAGGATATACGAGGGTAATTGTGGATGAAAAAATACAATTTATTGAAGACGTACAACTAGATCTCTCTTCACTTAAAGATAAAACTATTGACATATTAATAGATCGTGCTGTAGTAGGGCATGATGAAGACACTCAATTTCGATTGTCTGACTCTGTTCAAACGGCATTTTTTGAAGGACATGGTAGATGTACCGTTCATATTGTAGACAAGAAGACTAAATCATTTTCTGATCGATTCGAAGAAGATGGCATCACCTTTGAGCAGCCCACAATAAACTTTTTTAGCTTTAATAATCCCTATGGCGCTTGCAGAAGGTGTGAGGGATTTGGGAAAATTTTAGGTGTAGACGAAGACTTAGTAATTGCCGATAAAAACCTATCGGTTTATGAAGGGGCAATTGTACCTTGGCGTACCGAAACCATGAAAAAATGGGTACAACCTTTAATTGAGAATGGCATTCATTTCGATTTTCCTATTCACCGGCCGATATCCGAACTGTCCCAAGAAGAACTAGAACTGTTGTGGACAGGAAATAGTTATTTTAAAGGGTTAAATGAGTTTTTTACCTTTCTGGAATCGAAGACACACAAAATTCAGTACCGAGTAATGCTTTCTCGCTATCGTGGCCGCACCGTATGCCCAGATTGTAGAGGCACTAAGCTAAGGAAAGATGCTTCTTATGTTAAAATAGACCATCACTCTATCACAGATTTGGTGTTGATGCCCATCATAAAGGCAGCCGATTTTTTCGATCAATTAACATTAGATGCGTATGACACAAAAGTAGCTGATCGACTTTTAAAAGAAATTAGTTCTCGTCTCTCCTACCTCAATCAAGTAGGGCTAAGTTATTTGACACTTAATCGAGTAACCTCAACGTTAAGCGGGGGCGAGTTTCAGCGCATTAAATTAGCCACCTCATTAGGAAGTGCATTAGTGGGGTCGATGTATATTTTGGATGAACCCAGTATTGGTCTTCACCCTAGGGATACTGCTAAAATGGTTGAAGTGCTGGAGTCGTTACGAGACATCGGTAATACCGTAATAGTAGTAGAACATGAGGAAGACGTAATGCATGCTGCTGACCAAATTATTGATATTGGCCCTGATGCAGGAGCACATGGTGGCGAACTTGTTTTTCAGGGGAGGTTGACAGAAATTTTGCCTGAAACAGATACCCATACTGCTAATTATTTAAGTGGGAAAGAAAAAGTAGCATTACCTGAATGCCGTAGAGGGTGGAAAGATAAAGTGCTCATTAAAGGAGCAAAAGAAAACAACCTAAAAAATATTTCTGTCGCTATCCCTCTCGGAATTATAACGGCCATTACTGGCGTAAGTGGTTCTGGGAAATCCACACTAGTGAAAAAGATAATATATCCTGCCATAGGCAAAATAATAGGTACGGCTTCAGATAGCACTGGAAAGTTTGATGAACTGGGCGGAGATTATAAAAAAATAACACAAATTGAGTTAATTGACCAAAACCCAATAGGTAAGTCATCGCGTTCCAACCCCGTTACGTATGTAAAAGCGTATGATGTCATCCGCCAATTATATGCCGATCAGCCACTTTCGAAACAACGAGGGTACAAATCTGGTCATTTTTCTTTTAATGTGGATGGCGGAAGGTGCGAAACCTGCCAAGGAGAGGGAGAGGTGAAAATTGAAATGCAGTTTATGGCCGACATACACCTTACTTGCGAAAGCTGTAAAGGAAGGCGGTTTAAGCAAGAGGTGCTAGATGTGGCGTATCATGAAAAAAATATTGCCCAAGTACTGGACATGACATTGGAAGAAAGCCTCTCTTTTTTTAATGACAAACCTGCCATCATTAATAAATTGCAACCCTTATTTGATGTGGGGTTAGGCTACGTTCGCTTAGGACAATCCTCTAACTCATTGAGCGGGGGCGAAGCGCAACGCGTAAAACTAGCTTTTTACTTAGGGAAACATAGCCGAGATTCGAAAGATCATATCTTATTTATTTTTGATGAGCCGACTACAGGTCTTCATTTTCATGACATCACCAAGTTATTAGCCTCTATTAATGCGCTAGTAGACCAAGGGAACAGCGTTGTTATTATCGAACACAACATGGAGGTAATAAAAGCCGTAGACTGGGTAATTGACCTCGGCCCAGAGGGAGGAGAAGGAGGAGGGAATGTTTGCTTTGAGGGAACACCCGAAGAAATGGTGAAACTGAAAGAGAACCATACTGCTCAATTTTTGAAAAAAAAATTAAAAAAATAGTTCAAGACGAAATCAATCAATTAGGGAAGTAATATCTGAGACAACCCTTTATGTGAAAAAGAATTAATATAATCGTAATTTACACACTTCAGCAGGCTCAGTGTCCCATCAGTTAAGGCGATTGCGCTTGGCTGCATTTTAAGAATAACTCAATAGTAATAGTATTGAGTTTTTGTTTATTGAGT
>Ga0224506_10000902_pt1 | contig 22553 bp, 18 predicted proteins | sample SF_Jan12_sed_USG_2_FD_169108 | JGI IMG/M metagenome (GOLD analysis project Ga0224506, IMG submission 169108) | Sediment microbial communities from San Francisco Bay, California, United States - SF_Jan12_sed_USGS_8_1 | ecosystem: Environmental > Aquatic > Marine > Sediment | place: USA... | reverse complement strand
TGCTCGATCTGGGTGCAAACGTAGATTCAAGTGCAGACAACCTTTTTGAATTTGCTGTGATGGGATCTGTACTTACAAGCGCAGTAGATAATATCGCTTCTCCAAGTATTGGCTTGCTCAATATTGGTGAAGAAGAGATCAAGGGCAATGAACGCATTAAGGAAGCGGCGCGCATGCTATCCGGCAGTTCCCTGAATTATGTCGGGTTTGTAGAAGGTGATGCCATTTTCAAGGGTGATGTTGATGTGGTTGTTTGCGACGGCTTTATAGGTAATGTTGCACTTAAAAGCAGTGAGGGCGTGGCCAAGATGATCACTCACTACATGAAACAGGAATTCAGTCGCAATATATTCACAAAGTTAATGGGACTAATAGCGATGCCGGCACTCAAGGCATTCAAGAGTCGAGTTGATCCGCGTAACTATAATGGTGCCAGCCTGGTTGGATTACAGGGTATTGTCATCAAGAGTCATGGCGGCGCAGATGTGCATGCCTATACAACGGCAATCAAGGAAGCTGTGCTGGAAGTCAAAAAGAATGTTCCTGATTTGATTATTCATCAACTGGATGATTTGCTGAATAGCAGAGAAGAAACAGCATGATTTTTTCGAAAATAACAGGCACGGGCAGTTATTTGCCAGAAAAAGTGTTGACCAACAATGATCTTGAAAAGATTGTTGATACCACTGATCAGTGGATTACGGATCGCACAGGAATAAAAGAGCGCTGTATCGTTGCAGACGGCGAAACAACCTGTGATCTGGCAGAAAAGGCTGCTCGTAATGCAATTGATGCAGCTGGCATCAAGGCATCTGATATTGATTTGATTATCGTCGCCACAACCACGCCTGATCGTGTTTTTCCAAGCACAGCCTGTTTGTTACAAAAGCGTCTGGATATTCATGGGTGTCCTGCATTCGATGTACAGGCAGTTTGCACCGGTTTTGTTTACGCGCTTTCTGTTGCCGATAAATTTATCAAAGCAGGTGAAGCAAAGCATGCTTTAGTGGTTGGTGCGGAAACACTGTCACGCATTATTGACTGGAAAGATCGTTCTACATGCGTGTTGTTTGGTGATGGCGCAGGCGCGGTTGTACTATCTGCCAGCGACAAACAGGGAATACTTTCAACCCATATACATGCTGATGGTGCTTATGAGCAATTGTTGACTGTTGATGGCGGTATTTCTGAAGGTTTTGATAATGTCACTAATGGTACCGGGCATATCAAGATGCAGGGAAATGAAGTATTTAAAATGGCAGTTACCACCCTTGGCAGAATTGTTGACGAAACGCTGTCTGCCAATAATTTAAAAAAATCCGACATTGACTGGCTGGTACCACATCAGGCGAATATAAGAATCATTTTAGCAACCGCAAAGAAACTGAAAATGTCCATGGATCATGTTGTGGTAACGGTAGATAAACATGGCAACACCTCGGCTGCTTCCATTCCGCTCGCACTGGATACGGCGGTGAGAGATGGCAGGATAAAAGAAGGACAAACAATATTACTGGAAGCCTTTGGTGGCGGATTTACCTGGGGTTCTGTTTTAGTTAAGTATTAACAAGATTTAATCTGGAATAATAAAAAATGACAGTTGCATTTATATTTCCCGGTCAGGGTTCACAATCAGTTGGCATGTTGTCTGAATTGGCAGAGCAATATGCAGAAGTTAATAATACATTCTCTTCAGCATCAGACGTGCTGGGATATGACCTCTGGAAGCTGGTTAAGGAAGGACCGGATACAGAATTAAATCAAACGTCAAAAACGCAACCAGCCATGCTTGCGGCAGGTGTTGCGACATATCGTGTCTGGCAAATGAAAAACGGCACCACTCCAGTTTGTATGGCGGGTCATAGTCTGGGTGAATATACAGCTCTGGTTTGTTCAGGTGCAATCGCATTTGAAGATGCCGTTTCTCTGGTTGCAGATCGTGGACGATTCATGCAGGAAGCTGTGCCGGAGGGACAGGGCGCAATGGCGGCGATCCTGGGTCTGGAAGATGATGTTGTCAGGCAGGTTTGTACGGATGCACAACAAGGTGATGTCGTATCGGCAGTTAATTTTAACGCACCAGGACAGGTGGTTATTGCCGGTTCAAAAGATGCAGTTACTCGTGCAACAGAGCTGGCAAAGGAACAAGGTGCCAAGCGTGCTTTATTATTGCCTGTCAGTGTTCCATCACATTGCGCATTAATGAAGCCGGCAGCAGATCAACTGGCAGAAAGGATGCAATCAATTAATATTAGTGTCCCTTCTGTTCCCGTTATTAATAACGTAGATGTGTCAGTCAGTACTGATGCGGACAGTATTCGTGACGCATTGACCAGACAGCTTTTCAGTCCGGTACGCTGGGTTGAAACAATTCAAAAAATGCAGGCCGATGGCGTTGATAATTTGATAGAATGTGGCCCAGGAAAAGTGCTGGTTGGATTAAATAAACGCATTGCGAAGACTATGACAGCAGTTCCGGTTTTTGATCCGGAGTCACTCGAAAAAGCACTACAAGAACAATAAGCAGGAGATAACTATGTCATTAAAAGGTGAGATAGCATTGGTGACAGGAGCCAGTCGTGGTATTGGGCAGTCCATTGCTTTGGCACTCGGAAAAGATGGTGCGACAGTAATTGGAACAGCGACAAGTGAAAAAGGGGCTGACGCCATTACTGCTTATATGAAAGAAAATGGCATTGAAGGCAAGGGTATTGTGTTGAATGTCGCTGATGCTGATTCAGTTGATAATGCTATCAAGACCTGTACTGCTGATTTTGGCGCCCCTGGCATTCTTGTTAATAACGCCGGTATCACCAAAGATAATCTGCTTATGCGCATGAAAGATGAAGAGTGGAATGATGTTATCAACACCAATCTTGGCTCGATATACCGATTATCAAAAGCGGTGCTGCGCACCATGATGAAAGCGCGCAAGGGTCGTATCATCAGTATTGCATCCGTTGTTGGTGCATCTGGCAATGCGGGTCAGTGCAATTATTCTGCTGCCAAGGCTGGATTGATTGGTTTTACCAAATCTCTTGCAAGAGAAGTGGGTTCGCGTGGTATTACCGTAAATGCGGTTGCCCCCGGATTTATCGATACCGATATGACCCGATCATTGCCTGAAGAGCAGCGGAAAGCACTGATGGATCAGATTCCATTGGGTAATTTGGGCAAGCCGGAAGATATTGCTGCGGCTGTATTATTCCTTGCATCAGCAGGAGCCAACTATATTACAGGCGAAACCATCCATGTTAATGGTGGTATGTATATGAGTTAATTGGATTTTTTTGGCGCCATCCAAAAATGTGTCTTAAGGTGGCATCTATCATCACTTTTACATACAATACCGACCGCAGCTATAGCTGCTAATTCGGGGAGGAAAAACAAACCATGAGTACTATAGAAGAACGCGTCCAGAAGATTGTTGTTGAGCAGCTGGGAGTTAAAGAAGACGAAGTATCCAGCACCTCTTCATTTGTGGACGATCTTGGTGCAGATTCACTTGATACTGTTGAACTGGTTATGGCTCTTGAAGAGGAATTTGAAACAGAGATTCCTGATGAAGAGGCAGAAAAGATTACAACTGTTCAGCAAGCTGTCGATTATATCAACGCACATCTTAACTAAGCGTTTACAAGAACAGTCAGGGCCGGAGATCACATGTGTGATCACGGCCTTTTGTTTATTGTTATAGCAAACGGTCTTTCAGATATTCTGGAGCATACATGGGAAAGAGACGTGTTGTCGTTACCGGACTGGGAATGGTTAGTCCAGTTGGACTTAACGTAAAAGATTCCTGGGAAAATATTCTTGCAGGTAAAGGCGGTGTTGAAATCATAACATCATTCGATGTTGATAGTTTTTCAACCCGATTCGCCGCATCTGTAAAAAATTTTGATGTAACCGAATACATGCCAGCCAAGGAAGCGCGCAAGATGGATACCTTTATTCATTTTGGCATTGCGGCAGCCACACAGGCCATGAATGACTCAGGCCTTGAAGTAACAGAAGAAAACGCACACCGTATTGGTGTTGCTATCGGTTCCGGCATCGGTGGATTGCCTGGTATTGAAAAAGGCCATGAATCATTGGCTGCCGGTGGTCCTCGTAAAATTTCTCCCTTTTTTGTTCCCAGCAATATCATCAATATGGTGTCTGGTGACTTTTCCATTATGGCCGGACTGAAGGGTCCTAACTTTGCCATTGTCACTGCATGCACAACCGGAACACATAATATCGGAGAAGCAGCACGTACTATCGAATATGGCGATGCCGATGTGATGGTGGCCGGGGGTGCTGAGATGTGTACATCTCCTTTGGGATTAGGCGGGTTTTGTGCTGCACGCGCACTATCAACACGCAATGATGATCCTGCAACAGCCAGTCGGCCATGGGACAAGGATCGTGATGGCTTTGTGCTTGGTGACGGTGCCGGTGTTGTTGTTCTGGAAGAATATGAGCACGCCAAGAAACGCGGTGCGCGGATTTATGCAGAGCTTGCTGGCTCAGGTATGAGTGGCGATGCCTATCATATGACATCACCTTCCGAAGGTGGAGAAGGTGCTATGCGCTGTATGCAGAATGCAATGCGCAATTCCGGTGTTAACCCGAATGAAGTTGACTATATCAATGCACATGGCACATCAACACCTGCGGGAGACAAGGCAGAATGCAATGCCGTTAAAACCGCATTTGGTGATCACGCCTATAAACTGGCAATGAGTTCAACCAAATCCATGACAGGGCATTTGCTCGGTGCCGCTGGCGGTATTGAGGCCATTTTCAGTATTCTCGCTATTCGTGATCAGGTTGCTCCACCAACAATAAATCAGTTCACAGCTGATCCTGAATGTGATCTTGATTTTGTACCAGGTACTGCAAGAGAAATGAAAATAAACACTGTGCTTTCAAACTCTTTCGGTTTCGGCGGTACAAACGGTACGGTAGTTTTCAAAAAAATCAGCTGACGCAAGACCTTGCTTCCCGCTGAGATCACAACTTCGGCTTTCACAATTAAACGTGTCGAATCCTGTCGCGACCTGTTTCCATTACATAGCAAAAATCGTGAACGTTATCCGTTTCTTCTCGAAAGCGTTGCCCACGGCACCCAGCAGGCAAGTTTTGATATTTTGTTTGCATATCCACAGCAACGGCTTGAGTTGAGAAATCTGCAAACACTCTGGAGTGATGCTCTCGAAATTGCCAACCATGATTTCCTTTCTCATCTGGATAAATGGTGGCTGGATAACAAACAGACAACGGTTGATACAGAACTTCCATTTACCGGTGGCTGGTTTCTGTATTTGGGATATGAGCTGGCTCAACAAGTTGAACCAAGACTTAACCTGAAATATAACAATGAGTCTCTGCCGGTTGCTATGGCCATCAGGATACCGGCAGCCATTATCCGTTCACATAAGGAAAATTGCATTTATCTTATTGCCGAGAGCGGCTATGAATCATACCTGGATGTTCTTCAACAGGATGTGCAGAATATTCCATCGGATGATCAGGACAGCATGGCAATTAATGCTTCTATTGAAGAAGAACAAGAGCAATGTTATTTGTCTGCAGTTGAAAGGGCAAAACAATACATCACCGATGGCGATATTTTTCAGGCCAATCTGTCACGTGTCTGGAAAGGAACACTAGGCTCGAAAAATCATGATGCATTGTATAAAAACCTGCGCACACACAATCCGGCGCCTTTTTCCGGCATCATGTCTTATAACAATACCTCGGTAATCAGCTCATCACCTGAGCGTCTGGTGTCTGTTAAAAATAATCAGGTTCAGACACGTCCGATTGCAGGCACACGACCACGCAGTAATACTTCAAAAATGGATAATGCGTTATCCGATGAGTTAATGCAGCATCCGAAAGAAAGGGCAGAACATATTATGCTCATCGATCTTGAAAGGAATGATCTTGGGCGTGTGTGCCAGACAGGTAGTATTGAGGTGAATGAATTGATGGTTCTTGAAAGCTATGCTCATGTTCATCATATTGTATCCAATGTTCAGGGCTTGTTGAAAAATAATGTAATGCCAGGAGAAGTAATACGCGCTGTTTTCCCCGGTGGGACAATCACTGGCTGTCCAAAAGTACGTTGCATGGAGATTATTAATGAACTGGAACAGGTTGAACGCGGAGCATACACCGGCTCTATGGGCTATTTAAATCGTGATGGCAGTCTGGATTTAAATATTTTGATTAGAACAATTGTGTGTGAAGAGAATAAAATTACATTGCGGGCTGGCGCGGGGATAGTAGCTGATTCCATACCTGATAAAGAATTAGCAGAAACTCGTGCCAAGGCAAGAGGTATGCTGATGGCATTAGGGATAGAAAAATAAATGATACTGATCAATGGCAAACAATCTGACACCATCAATGTTCATGATAGAGGATTACTCTATGGTGATGGTGTATTTGAAACCATTGCAGTAATTAATGGCGTCCCACAGTATTTTGATCGCCATTTAGACCGTTTGCTCAAGGGATGTCAGTCATTATTAATGCCTGAACCTGATGTCAGTGCAATCAAAAAAGATATTGAATCAGTCTGTGACAAACAGGACCGGTATGTGCTCAAGATCACTATCACGCGCGGCACTTCTGAGAGAGGCTATAGTATTCCTGAGCATCAGAACCTGACCCGCATAATTGAAACCAGTGCATTTCCTGACTACCCATCTGATTACGCTCAGGATGGTGTCAACGTAATACAGTGCAATAACAGGCTAGGTATCAATCCGGCACTGGCAGGAATAAAACACCTGAATCGACTCGAGCAGATACTGGGCAGAAATGAACTAAAGGGAACAGGCTGTTTTGAGGGCCTTATGATCGATACAGATGGTCATGTCATTGAGGGAACAATGACTAACCTTTTTTCAATAAAAGCAGGTAAACTATTTACACCCGATTTATCATGTTGTGGTGTCGCAGGCATTATGAGAGATATTGTTCTTAAGCTGGCAGAAATGAATAGTATGGAAATCCAAATTGGCAATATAACAATGCCTCAACTATTGACCAGTGACGAAATTTTTCTCACAAACAGCCTGATTGGAATATGCCCGGTAAGGCAGATTAATGAACAGAAATTCATTATTGGAACTATGACAAAAAAATTACAAGAACAGATACAATCTATTAATTAATGAAACAACGTCTTTTCAAACTGGCAGGAATCATGGTCATTATTTCCAGCTTTGCTATTGCATGGCTGATTATGGATCTACGCGCCTTTTCAAATACACCACTGAACCTATCACAACAATCTGTTTATTATATGGTGGAAAAGGGGATGTACCTTAATCGAATTGCAGTTGATTTGGGGCGACGCGGTATGCTGAAAAGCCCGCATTACATGATCTGGTTGGCACGCTTGCGGGGTGGTGCTGATACAATCAAGGCCGGCGAATATGAAATCAAGCCCGGCATGCTTCCTTCCGATTTCCTGGATATGTTGAATAGCGGCAAAGTGATTCAATATTCTCTGACACTGGTTGAAGGATGGAACTTCAATCAAGTAATGGATGCAATACATTCAGATGAACACCTTGTTCATACTTTGAAAGGCTTGCCTAATGACAAAATAATGGGAAAACTGGGTTTGCAGGATATTCATCCGGAAGGCCGCTTTTATCCTGATACGTACAAATTCAGTCGGGATATGACTGATGTTGATTTTTTAAAGCGTGCATATGATTTTATGTCGCAGGCACTGGAAAAGGAGTGGGCGAATCGCGCTGAAGATTTGCCATACAAAAGTCCCTACGAAGCATTGATTATGGCGTCAATTATTGAAAAAGAGACTGCGTTATCAAGCGAGCGCAAGGCCATTGCCGGCGTATTTGTAAGACGTTTACAGAAAGGCATGCGTCTGCAAACGGATCCTACGGTTATTTATGGCATGGGGGAGAAATATAAAGGAAACATTCGCCGTCGTGATCTGACTGCCGAGAGCCCATATAATACATATCGAATTAACGGATTACCGCCGACACCGATTGCTATGCCCGGTTTGCTGGCCATCAATGCTGCACTGCATCCGGAAGCAGGTGATGCGCTTTATTTTGTTTCCAAGGGTGATGGTAGTCATTATTTTTCATCCACACTGGATGAACATAATCAGGCTGTTATTCAATATCAATTAAATGGGCGAAAGCGTGCCTTTTCTTCCATGCCAGATGAGAAAAAACAATAATGAATGAAAAAGGTTTTTTTATCACTCTAGAAGGAATTGAGGGTGTCGGCAAGACCACAAACATGGATTTCGTGCACAAACAACTGGTTGCGGCGGGCAAGGATGTTATTCTTACGCGCGAACCGGGGGGAACCTCATTGGGCGAGGATGTTCGAAACCTGTTACTTGGTCACAAGCATGATGGCATGTCATCAGAAACTGAATTGTTATTAATGTTCGCCGCTCGTGCAGAACATTTGTCGAAGGTGATTATGCCAGCTGTCATGGACGGAAAAGTTGTTTTATGTGATCGGTTTACTGATGCAACCTATGCCTATCAGGGAGGTGGTCGTGGAATACCAACACGTCGAATTCAGGAGCTGGAACAGTGGGTTCAGGGAGGTACACGTCCAGACATGACATTTTTACTTGATCTGCCTGTTGAGGTTGGGCTTGAACGCGCTGGCAAGCGCAGTGCCGCTGATCGTTTTGAAAAGGAAGATATGGCATTTTTTCAACGTGTGCGTGATCGCTATTTACAACTGGCGGCCGAATATCCTCAACGCTTCCGTGTAATTGATGCATCCAAACCGCTTGATGATGTACAGCAACAAATCAGTAATGCCTTACAAGAAATACTGAATTAGTGTAGATTATCACCATGAGTCATTATCTTCCCTGGCAATCATCACAATGGCAGCAATTGTCTGAACAGTTACAGGCAAACAGATTACCGCACGCATTGATGCTTACCGGTATCAAAGGTATAGGCAAACTTCATTTTGCCAAAGCCTTTGCTGAGACAACACTGTGCACCAATCGCCAGATAGATGGATGCGCCTGTGGACAATGCCGCAGTTGTCTTCTGGTTGCAGCAGGCAGTCACCCTGATCTGGTAACACTGATGCCTGAGGATGACAGTAAGGTCATCAAAATTGACCAGATTCGTGATTTTATCGATACCATGACTCTTACTAGCCAATATGGTGGTTATAAGGTTGTCATTATTTATCCGGCCGATACCCTGAACCGTAATGCCGCCAACAGTCTACTCAAGACACTGGAAGAGCCTCCTGGGCAGTCCCTGATTGTGCTTGTCACAGACAGGCCATCTCACTTGCCGGCAACCATACGAAGCCGTTGTCACCAGCTTGCATTTCATGCCCCTATACATAGTGAGGCTTTATCCTGGCTTAAAAACCAGCCTGAAAGCATAGCGCAGGCGGAAACCCTGCTGGCATTGGCAAGTGGAGGCCCTCTGGAAGCCCTCAAACTGGCTGAAAACGATGTTTTGTCTATCAGAGACAGTCATTTCACCGGATTTCGTGAAATTGCAGACGGAATTCACGAGCCGGCAAAATTAGCATCAGATTGGCTAAAAAATGGTATTAAACAGCCGCTATACTGGTTAAGTACCTGGATTATGGACATTATTCGGCTAAAAGTGGTGCAGAACCCACCTCAGTTGAACAACCCGGATCTAAGAACAAATTTGCAGCATTTTGCTGAGGGATTAAACTTAACAGGGTTATATGCGTTCCAGGAAAAAATAACCGATACCTTGAAGCTGGCGGACACACAATGTAATGCGCAAATGCTGCTTGAAGGTCTCCTGATAGAATGGAAGCGATTACAAAAGAACTAGAAGATGGCTGAAAATAAACCACCACCAATGCGACAAGGGATTTTATCCCTTACTATTAAAGACAAGGGCGCGCTCTATTCTGCCTATATGCCATTTGTGAAAAACGGCGGTCTTTTTATTCCTACAAATAAAAGCTACAAAATCGGTGATGAAGTTTTCATGTTGCTTACCTTAATGGAAGAAACCGAGAAGCTGCCTGTTGCAGGCAAGGTTGTCTGGATTACACCCAAAGGCGCACAAAATAATCGGCCGGCCGGTATAGGTGTCCAATTTAGCGATCAGGACAATGGGGCTGCGCGCAACAAGATCGAAACTTATCTTGCCGGCGCACTTAAATCTGATCGCCCGACGCATACAATGTAGGACAAGAATTCATTATTCAGTGTGAATACTGATAATTTCACAAGGCTGACATAAATGTCAGCCTTTTTAATTTTGGGCTGGTCGTTTATGATCCATAACCAAGTTGTGATTGTGGTTAAAAATACGCTATGACAAATAAACCCTACCTTGTTGACTCACATTGTCATCTGGATAGACTCGATCTCAAGGCGTTCGATGGCAGTCTCGATGCTGCGCTGGATGATGCGCGTGCCAATGGAGTCGGGCATATGCTTTGTGTATGCATTGATCTGGATAACTTCAAGGATGTACTTTCAATTGCAAAGGCCAACGATGATATTTCAGCCTCTGTTGGCATCCATCCCAATGACGAGGTTGAACATGAGCCCGATGCAGATGAATTGATTAAGCTGGCCAGTGATCCAGATGTGGTTGCGATCGGTGAAACGGGGCTGGATTATTTCAGAAGCAAAGGTGATCTGGAATGGCAACGAGAACGTTTTCGCCAGCACATAGCAGCCGGGAAGGGGAGTAAAAAGCCGCTCATTATTCATACCCGTGAGGCACGTGATGATACGCTGAAGGTCATGAAGGAAGAAAATGCTGCTGATATTGGGGGTGTAATGCATTGCTTTACTGAAGACTGGGACATGGCAAAGCAGGCGCTTGATATGAATTTTTATATCTCTTTTTCAGGGATTGTTACATTCAAGAGCGCAGAGCAACTGATGGAAGTGGCCAAACAGGTTCCTGAAGATCGTATTTTGATAGAAACTGATTCGCCATATCTGGCTCCAGTCCCATTTCGCGGCAAAACCAACTATCCATCATATGTCAGATATGTTGCCGAACATATTGCAAACTTGCGCGGAACAACGATCGAAAGAATGGCAGAAGTTACAACGCGAAATTATCATCAGTTGTTCGGTTAATTGATTCCCACCCTGATTTTATAATCCTCCGCATAATGATGTAATGCGCTTTATTCTATGCATACGTGTAATTATCCCTTACTATTAATGCGTATTCTTGTGTGCTGAAAATACTATATTATTCTCAATTGGACTAAATATAGTATTGATATTTAGAAGTGATTTGCCTCAAATAAAGTACCCTGGATAAGTTATTGATAATGGATGATGAATACTTAACGAGCGGTAAAGAAAATGAATAATAAGAAACCACTTCTAGCCAGTCTTTTTATCGCCATATTTGTGCCAACAATTCTCCTGTGCTTATCAGTATCTTTTGGCATTACTAATACATACAAACAATACAGTACCATGAAAAATGAAATAGATGGCCTGCATGCAATTCAAAAAATATTTAACGCAATGGTAAATCTGGAGAGGATGCGAGGACTTGCACAAATCCAGGTAAACACACATTCTGAAGAGATTGGAAATCAGATCGCATATGGCATAAATCGTGTTAGTTATAGTTTATCAAATACCCAAAACAGAAATCTGGCATCTTATTTTAAAATAAATAACGATATAGATAACATACTGGAAAGGGTAGAGACTTTATACAGCAAAACCACAGTAACCGACGAAGTTGAACTATTTAATACCTACACATCTATTATTGATGATTTGTACCTCCTTATTCTCAAGGTTTCAGAAAGATCAGACCTTATTCTCGATGACAACCTTGAAACATATTATCTTATGGATATTGTTGTTCACAAAATCCCTGAGTCAATCGAGTCGATCGCAAAAATACGTGGATTAGGTGCCAGCTACATCTCAAAGGAAATAATAAACAGGCGTGAGGGGGATGCCATAATTGGCCTGATTGCTATCGCCGATTATAATTTATCAAAATTCAATCTTTTTAATACCTATTCAAGCAGTGTGTTTTCTGATATTCGATCTGCAATCTCATCTGAAATTGATGCGTTTAACAAAAAAATAAGAGAAATAATCAATAAATGTGATGACTATCCATGTGCAATTTATTCAGAAGATAATGCAAAGCTGTTTTTTGAAAATGCAACACAAATAATTGACAAATTAGGCATAATATTTATTGCGACAACAAATCGGCTCGAGAGCAAGCTTGAGAACAGAGCTTCTTCATACATGGGTCAAATAGTATTTACAATATGTTTGACAGTCATATGTGTGTTTTTCATATCGCTCCTTTCCGTACTTCATTACAAAAAGCAAACCAGGGTTTACAGTGAGCTTGAACATGTTTCAGTTACCGACGAATTAACCAATATGCCAAGCCGCCAATTGCTTGAACCTCTATTTAACAAAGAGGTAAATAATGAGAAATTGGCTTCCAAAGGATTTATCTTTGGCATTATTGATATTGATAATTTCAAGAAATATAATGACACATATGGTTATCGCCGAGGCGATGATGTTTTAAGAAAAACAGGGCGCACCCTGAGCGCTTTATTACAAGGTGACTCTGATTATTGTTTCAGATATGGTGGGGAAGAGTTTTGTTTTTTTATAAACATTGAGTCATCAAATAAAGCCGTGGATACAATAGAAAAAATACGCAAAAGCATAATGGATCTTGGTTTGGCACACAAAACAAACCAGCCCTATGGAATTGTCACTGTATCAATCGGAGCGATTTTTATCGCCGACATAAAAAAAATCAATTTTGATCTGGATTCGTGTATAAAAAATGCGGAAATGATGCTTTATTCTGCAAAAAGCAGTGGTCGGAATCGTTGCAAGTATAAATACATAGAATCAGAAGATGATCTGGATATCGATTTATTACCGAGCTGAGCTATACACAAATAAATAATTATCTGTGAAATCGCATGATTCCTTATTTTTTGAAATGACTTATCTCGGCTTCATGCTTTTTCATTATTTCATTGCGCTTTAGCTTTAATGTTGGCGTCATATAGCCATCTTCAATTGTCCAGGGTGTTTCCTCTACAATCACATGCTCAACTCGTGCATAACCCGGGAATGCTGAAAGCTGATTATTGATGGATTTCAATATAACATCATTCACTATATCTCTGGACATTGAGTCATTATATTCAGAGGAGTGACTATTAATCACGTTTAAATGCTCCTTGTTAAGGACAATAATTGCACCTAGACGAGACATGCCTTCACCAAACACAATAACCTGCTCAAATAATGGATCGCATAAAATAGCGCTTTCCATATCAGCTGGTGGTACTTTTTCACCATTAGACATTACAATAATTTCTTTCAGCCGTCCGGTAATATAGATGTGATTATTTTCAATGCGTACAATATCACCGGTATGTAGCCAGCCGTCCGGATCGATCATGGCTTGTGTTGCCGATTCATTGTTCCAGTAACCCATCATCACGCCAGGTGATTTAGTCATTAATTCACCATTCATGTTCTTTTTGATTTCAACATCAGTCAATGGTGTTCCGACACTTTCCGGATCGTTATCTTCAACCGGATTTACACTTATTACCGGACTGGTTTCAGTCAACCCATAACCCTGTTGTAGTTCCAACCCCATGCCAATAAAAAAATGGGACACATATTCAGGGAGAGGGGCACCACCGCAGACAATAATGCGCAACCTGCCACCAAGACGTTCTGCTATTTTACTGGCGACAATTTTTTGCAGTATCGGACGGAGAAGCAGCTTAGGTGACCAGCTTGCGCGACCTTGCTTGTATTCGAAATAATGCCAGCCTATATCTGATGTTTTTTTGACCAGCTTTTGTTTTACTTCTGATTCAGTTGCCAGTTTTGCCTGTATCTTGCTCAACGCACGTTCAAAAATGCGAGGTACTGAAATAAACATCGTTGGCGCAACTGTTTGCAGGTCTTCACTTAATGTTTCCACAGAGCGTGCAAAAGCCACTGTTGAACCTGCCATCATCGGAATGTAGTATCCGGCAGTGCGCTCCAACATGTGCGATAGAGGCAAAATGGAAAGAAATAAATCTTCTGCATAGACTGTAATATGTTGTGTTCCTGCCCATGCATTCCACAAAATATTATAATGAGACAGCATTACGCCTTTCGGACGCCCGGTTGTACCAGAAGTGTATACGATGCTTGCAAGCGCATTCGGATCGCCATGCCTTTTTTTAAGCACACCTGCTTTACCAAAGAGCCATTCAGTGGCCTTTATCATTCTGGGTTCTGAGTGCACGTCATCCAGATCACCAACATAGATGATGCGTTTTAATGGCGCTATATCATCTTTTACTGATTTTAATTGTTCCCATTGCTCAGAACCGCCAATTAATAACAATTTAACGTCTGCATCATTAATGATGTATGAGATATTGCCGGCACGATCATTGATATAAAGAGGAACAATCACCAGTCCAAGCCCCAGTGCCGCCTGTTCAAAGACAACCCATTCACGTGAGTTTCTGATCATGATTGCAACACGATCACCGGCAACTACACCTTCTGCACCTATTGCAGCCTGCCAATGACCAACTTCAACCGCCATTTCAGCCCAGGTAGCATCGACCCAAACCTGTCGTTTTTCATCAAACTGGCGATAGGCAATACTATCGGGGGTGCGTCTAACACGCTCAAGGAATGCACCATCCAGTGTCTTGATAGTGTTTATTGAAATCATGTCGTTGGTAAGACTCATATTCTATCCATTTATTATTTAGTCTGAATTAATCCCAGCCCGCATCTTTTTTGAATCGCTGGCCATATCGTTTTTCAAATTCACTGAACCGTTCAATAACAACGCTCTTTCCGCGTTTTTCAACATAATGCATGGGGCCACCACGGAATGGTGCAAATCCGGTGCCAAATATAATACCACCATCAAGCATGTCCTTTTCATCTACTATCTGTTCTCGCAAACAGGCTTGAGCCTCATTTAACATACGGAATATCATGCGATCTGCCAGATCTTCTGGCGGGGTATAGCTACTGTTTCTTGAAAGAACCGGTTTTTTATTTTTATATGTATAAAAACCTTGCCCCGTTTTTACACCAAGATGTTTTTTCTCTACCAGATTCTTGAGCTTTTCAGGCACTGTAATATTCAGTTCTTTCGATAAAATTTCAGCAACATGTAAACAAATATCAAGTCCAACTGTATCAGCCAGATGAATTGGCCCCATTGGCATGCCAAAATCCAGTGCTGCCTTATCGATTGCCTCAAGTGGTATGCCTTGTTCAGCCAGAATTACAGCTTCAATCAAATAAGGCATAAGCACACGATTTACCAGAAATCCGGGTGCACTTTTAACCGGCAGTGGAAGTCGATCAATCAAACGGGTAAAGACTGCAGCATTTTGCGCTACTTCGTTGCTTGTTTGTGCGCCCTTAACAATCTCCACCAATTGCATCTTGGCTACAGGATTAAAAAAGTGAAGCCCCACCAGATTTTGTGGCTTCTCAAGAACTGTGCTGAGTTCCTCAAGTGGAATACTTGATGTATTGGTAGCCAAAATTGCTCCCGGTTTCATTTTAGGCTCAATTTCCCTGAACAGATTTTGTTTGACTGTTACATCTTCAAAAATAGCTTCAATGACAACATCAGCATGTGACAGCCCATTACCTTTCATGTCCGGCATTAGTCTGTCCATGGCATCCTGAATCAGGCGTGGTAGTTTCAGGCGTTTTTTAAATAAATCATAAGCACGTTTAGTTACTCGTGCGAGCGCTTCCGGATTGCGATCCTGAACAGTAACCTGCATACCTCGTAACGCACACCAGGCAGCAATATCACCACCCATGACGCCGCCACCGATAACGTGTACACGTTTAAATTCTGTATGATTGTTTTTATCAGGTTTTCCAAATGATTTGAGTTGCTCCTGCAGGAAAAATACGCGTACCAGATTCTGGGCAGTGTCACCAACAATCAGTCGTGCGACAGAATAGGCTTCCTCTTCCATCATACGATGCGGATTATCCATGTAATCTTTCCAGACATCGATTAATGCAAACGGAGCAGGGTAATGACCCGGGTTCGCGCGTTTTTTAACCTGTTTTACCAGATACAAAGCCAGCAGTGGGCGAATCAATTTATTATTGGTCAGTGAAAGCAGCTTGCTTGCCCTGCGTTTGGACGGACGCTCCTTGATAATGGTTACGGCAGCATGTTCCAGATGTCGTGATGGTACGGCATAATCAACCAACCCGATTTTTGCGGCACGACGCGCATTCAGTGCGCGCCCAGACAGCATCATATCCATTGCAGCCGGTGCCCCCACCAATGGTGGCAGGCGGACAGAACCACCGAATCCCGGATGAATTCCAAGAAGAACCTCAGGCAAACCAAGTTTTGCCTTATCTTCATCTGCGATGCGGTAATCGCATGCCAAGGCCATTTCCATGCCTCCACCGAGACAAAACCCATTAATCATCGCAACAGTCGGGCAACCCACTTTTTCAAGCTGGTTAAAAACATCTTGTCCGCGCTGGATAACAGTTAATGCAGATTCTCGATCTGTTACTTTGGTAAACTCGCTTATATCCGCCCCGGCGATGAAACCGGATGATTTACGCGAATAAATAATCAATCCATCTGGATTATCATTAGTAACGCGTTCAAGACATTCAGATAACTCATTCAGGACTTCTTCGGAAAGCACATTGGCGCCGGCATCCGCCTTGTCGATACCAAGCCAGACTATATTGTTATCATCTGTATCGTAGTGCCAGTGTTTCATGTTCTTTCCACCAACATTGCGCCACCCTGACCACCACCAATACAAAGACTGGCGATACCTCGTTTTGCATTATTTCTCTTCAACACATGCAAAAGATGCAACACAATGCGTGCACCACTGGAACCGACCGGATGTCCGATGCTGATACCACCACCATCCACATTGAGCCGATCATAGGGGATTTCACCGATTACTTTATCGAGCCCCAATTCGTTGGTGCAATAGTTTTTATCTTTCCATGCTTCTATAACAGCCAGAACCTGTGCAGCAAAGGCTTCATTAATTTCCCAGTAATCAATATCACTGATTTCGAAATTGTTTCTTTGCATAATGGGTGCCATTGCGTGCGCCGGACCCAGTCCCATTTGTGCCGGATCGAGTCCTGCCCACTGTGTATCGGTAATTTTACCCATCGTGGATAAATTGTATTTTTTAACCGCTTCTTCACTGGCCAGAATCAACCAGGTTGCACCATCAGTGATCTGGGCGCTGTTGCCAGCAGTGACTTTGCCGAATTTGCGATCAAAAACCGGTTTCAATTTGGCCAGTTGCTCCAAATTACTGTCTGCACGCACCCCATTGTCATGATCGTAATAGTTTCCTTTTTGATCATAAATGATTTCAATTTCTTCAAGATGACCTTTTTCCTGTGCTTCTGCGAGTCGATGATGGCTGTTCATTGCAAATTCATCCATCTGATCACGGGTAATATTAAAACGATGTGCAAGAATTTCGGCCGTTTGTCCCATGGATAATCCAACAATAGGATCTGTCAGGCCACGTAGTACACCGATAATGGGCACAAAATGTTGGGGTCGCAGTTGCGTAATTACTTTCAGTTTCTGGCCGGCTGATTTCGCTTTCATCCATTCAGACAACCATCCCACCATGGCATTACCAAATAACACTGGCGCATGACTCATGGCTTCAACACCGCCGGCAAGCACCATTTCTGACTGGCCATAGGCAATATTATGATAGGCACTGTCCAGAGCCTGCATGCCTGATGCGCAATTACGTTGTACCGTCCATGCCGGCACCTTGTCTCCACAACCCAGACGCAGTGCGCATACACGGGCGATATTGACCTCATCCGGACCAGGCATAACACAGCCAAGAATAACTTCATCAAAATCAGTAGGGGAGAAGGGCTGGCGTGCGAGCAGTTGCTTACCGGCTGCAACAGCCAGATCAGAAGCACGTAGATTTCCTGGTTTGCCTAACGCTTTTATAAAAGGGGTGCGACTGCCATCAACTACATAAACGGTTCGTCCATTCACTGCGCCTTACTCCAGTTTTGTTGTTGTATTGCTGTTTGTAATTGTTCAAAGGCGTCTACCTTGATGGCATTTTTCCTTGCCACCAGGCCATCATGCAGAACATCCAGCTCCTGTTGGCTTATGATACCCAGAATAACGGCTTCTTTCAGTAAAGATTCTTGCGGTCCTTCTTTTAATGTACCAGTCTTGACTGCATTGTTGATTTTTTTCTCAACCAAATCTGATTCTATGACTTTGCTTAAGGCTGTTTCAAGTCGACCAACAGCATCTTCCGGATTATCTGAAACAAAAATACCATCCGTTAATCTGTCACGGGTAAGAGAAGGGCTTAACAAAAGTGTGGCTAAATCATGATCGAGTCTGTCACCCGGTGTTTTAAAGTATTTGCCTGTCGGGAAAATTACCAAACGCATCAGTTTTCCAACCCAACTGATCGGAAAATTGCGGAATATTTCACCCAATCGATGCTGAATTATATTCAGCGCCATATCACAACCCCATTGAACCAGCGGTAAGTCTTCATCCAGTGCGCCCTGATCTTCATAATGTTTAAGGAGACATGACGCAATATAAAGCTGGCTGAAAATATCAGCCAGTCTGGCTGACAGTCTTTCCTTTCTCTTAAGTTTGCCACCCAATACCATCATTGCCACATCAGATACAAAAGCAAAGGCGGCACTCATATGGGTAAGCTGTTTGTAATAAAGAGAAAGAGAATCGTTCACTGGTGATGTGGCTATACGGCCACGTGTAAGACCTAATAAGAATGAACGTGACAGATTACTGATAAAGAAGCCAATATGACCAAATAATGCCTTATCAAATTCGATAGAAGCACTGATCACATTGCTATCCTTTGCAGCCTGCATTTCCTTGACGACATAAGGATGACAACGAATGGCGCCTTGACCATAAATGATCAATGAGCGCGTGAGTATGTTGGCGCCTTCCACCGTAATACTGATCGGTACTGCCTGATATACACGTCCCAAAAAATTATGTGGCCCCATACAAATTCCGGAACCGCCATGTATATCCATTGCATCGTTTACAACCCTACGCATGGTTTCAGTCAAATTAAATTTTGCTATCGCTGAAACAACGGCTGGTTTCTCTCCTGCGTCAACGGCACCTGCTGTCATGACACGGACAGCATCCATCATGTATGTAAAGCCTGCAATACGTGCCAGCGCTTCTTCAATGCCTTCAAATTTCCCAATCGGTGTTTTGAATTGCTTGCGAATACGCGCATAGGCGCCAGTTGCACGGCTGGTTAGTTTTCCTGCTCCTGTACTTAGTGCGGGCAAGGAGATAGAGCGTCCGGCAGCAAGTGATTCCATCAACATCGACCAGCCATTACCGACGCCGGCTTTACCGCCAATAACCCAGTCGATGGGAATGAAAACATCCTTGCCATAATTCGGCCCGTTCATGAATGCCATATTAAGCGGCATATGGCGATCACCAATTTTTATGCCGGGAATGTCGGTAGGAATGAGTGCGCACGTGATACCCGGTGCCTCATCATCACCGAGTAAATGATCCGGATCGTAAAGCTTGAAAGCCAGACCCAATACGGTTGCAACCGGCCCCAGAGTGATATAACGCTTTTCCCAATTAAGACGAATACCCAACACCTGTTTGCCTTCAAATTCACCATGGCAAACAATACCTTTATCAGGCATTGCACTGGCATCACTCCCGGCTTCCGGCCCGGTTAATGCGAAGCAGGGAACCTCCTCACCGGTAGCAAGTCGCGGCAGATAATATTCTTTTTGTTCATCGGTGCCGTAATGTAATAACAATTCAGCTGGCCCAAGGGAGTTAGGCACCATTACAGTGACAGCAGCAGAAATACTCCGGCTTGCTATTTTCATCACGACAGAGGAATGGGCTAATGCAGAAAACTCCAGACCACCATACTGACGTGGAATTATCATACTGAAAAACCCATTGTCCTTTATGAATTGCCAGACTTCGGTGGGTAAATCATAATCTTCATGTGTGATTTTCCAGTCATCCAGCATTTTACAAAGGTCTTCTACCGGACCATCGATAAAGTCCCGCTCACGCTCGGTCAGTCTTGGTGCAGGTATTTTGAGTAATTTATTCCAGTCAGGCTTGCCACTAAACAAGTCACCGTCCCACCAGACCGTCCCTGCCTCAAGCGCTTCCTTTTCAGTACGTGACATGGTTGGTGTCACTGTTCGGAATAATGCAAGGATTCGATCAGAAATCAATTTTCTTCGAATCATAGGTATATTCAGTGTGACCGCTACAAATGCAAAAACTGACCAAATCAAACCCAGCAAGAAGGAGTTAACAGGCTGATCTCCGCTGACAGTGATCACTGCAATAAAAAAAGCCATGGCTAATGTATTTGCGATCAGTGGTGTCCGTAAATAACCGAGCACGAAAACACCGGAAATCAATATGAGTAACCAGAATAAAAAGCTCATTTCATTTGCTCCTTGTCCTGCAGTTGATCATCATTATCATTTTGCTTTGAAGATGCAGGGTGATCATCCGGTAAAAAACAATCACCGTGCTCATTACATATTAATCCTTCTTTATCCCATGGCATATTTTGATAGCGCGACATCTTGTGTGGATCCCAGATGGGGAATTTAATAATGTCAAAATAGGGTGAGTAATCAAAATCACGGGGAGTAAATAACTTCGGGTTTCTATGATGCAGTGTAATGGTGCCATCATCATTCTTAAAAGCAATAGGTAAAAGAGGGAATTTAACCTGCATGAATGCCTTTGCAATCATTGTTGAACACACTGTACTGGTAGCAGAACCTGCATTATGCTCAAACAGGCTGGAGCGCCAGCGACGCGGCATAAGTGTATAGGGAAACATGAAGCGCGCCAAATCAAGCAACTGTCGCATATCATAACCGGCACCTAAAGTGGCGACCGCATGTCCTATTACTTCCTGTGCATCTGGCGGAGTAAGACCGCGAGCACGACATAGTCGCAAGTGATCAGTAGTGTATTTGCTTAATGGTGAAACAATAGTGCCTTGGCCAAGTATGGCTTCAATCACCAGTTGTTCATTGGGGTCACCATTGTAGAATTTGGTTACGCGTTCGCGTAATTCCTGACTAACGATGTCGTGTACACGACCCACATAAAGTACAGAATGTGTCCAGGAGCTTTGGGTAATAACACGAATGACATTACTGACACGACTGCGTCCTTCAATCAGGATTACATCAGCTGGTCGTAATTCATAGGCGATACGATCAAAATCACATAATGGTCTCTCAGGCGCATCATGCTCCTGATTCAGCCATGCTGAAATTCGCCTTCCTACTGAAGCACGTAGCCCCATAAATATTACTCCCTGTTTTTGTAATGGTACTCCTTATATAAGGAGGCCGTGTATAGATCATCGGTAAAATTCAGGTCGACTTTATCTTTAATAGACAACTATTTAGCCTATTAAGTCACGATTTTCTAACCGTGTTTGAAAAGATTTGAGGACAGGGGCTGTCAGGCAAGGTAGCTCAGTGCCTGATCCAGCTTGTCTGTACTGGTATAAAAATGAGGAGAGAAGCGTATACCGCCACCACGTGGCGCGCAGATAACACCTGCTTTCATAAGTCGTTGGTGTAATTCAGTACTGTCATGTTGTTTATGACGAAAGACAACAATGCCGGAAAGGCGATTTTTGTCTGCAGATGAGAGTAATTCTAGATTTGGATTATTGTTAATACTATCAATAAGATATTTAGAATTATTAATGTTATTTATCTCGATATTTTTGGTGCCAATTTCCAAAAGCAAAGAAATGCTCGCATTTAGTCCAAAGATACCCAGCATGTTAGGACTACCACATTCGAAACGACGGCCGCTATGTGCAGGCTCCCAATGGCGTACTGTAAAGTCATGCGGATGTTCTACCATGTGCCAACCGAATTGATGCAGTTTAAGTTGTTCTCGCTGATCTGAATGAACATAGAGCAGGGCAAGGCCTTCCGGTCCCAGCATCCATTTGTGACCATCGGCCATCACAAAATCGGCCTGTATGGCTTGTACGTCTATTGGTAATGCACCAATATGTTGAATGGCATCAACACAAAACAGGATGTCATGCTCCCTGCAAAACTGGCCTATTCGCCCTAGATCCATTCTGAGACCACTGGCAAATTGCACAGCACTGATAGTGATCATGCGTGTGTTTTTGTCTACCAGCGCAAACAAGCTGTCTTCTGCTGTAGCCTGCTGGTTTAAATCAGCTTCACGAAATTCAACTCCTTTATCACGCAAAGACTCCCATACAATGCGGTTTGATGGGAACTCCTGATTACTTGTTACGACATTATCGCCTTTACGCCAGTCAATGCCGTAAGCGACAACAGATAAGGCCTCCGATGTGTTTTTTAGCAGTGCTATATCATCAACGGACGGGGCATTAATAAGTGCTTTAATGTTTTTACGTAATTCGTGTTCTGT
>Ga0224506_10000901_pt1:20000-22615 | contig 22615 bp, 11 predicted proteins | sample SF_Jan12_sed_USG_2_FD_169108 | JGI IMG/M metagenome (GOLD analysis project Ga0224506, IMG submission 169108) | Sediment microbial communities from San Francisco Bay, California, United States - SF_Jan12_sed_USGS_8_1 | ecosystem: Environmental > Aquatic > Marine > Sediment | place... | reverse complement strand
ACCAACGTTTTGTGTTTATTTAATATTTTAAATAACAATGTAAAAATGGTGATTGAATAGCTTCCTACTTTGTTACCTACATCCATGTAGGCAATCCCATCGGGACGGCCCATTGGGCTTCTTGATCTGCTCCGGACAAATTAATCACATGAAGCATTCGGAAAATTGGAATAATACTAAATTTCACTTAAAAAAAAAGCCCACCTGTAAGCTTTATTCGATTTTTATTTTGTCCTACTTTGACTCGCTACATCCTTGTAGCTCGCCCTACGGGCGCCTTCGGCGTCCAACCCGTCTTTCCTGACGGGTTGTCACATGGAAACCCCATCCTCAAGCAAAACCAATACCCAAATCTTTCCCATAAAAAAAAGCCCACCTGTAAGGTGAGCTTTTCTTTTATATAAAAGCCTGGCATTGTCCTACTTTCACATGGGGAAACCCCACACTATCATCGGCGCTGAGCAGTTTCACTTCTGGGTTCGATATGGTTCCAGGTGGTTCACACTCGCTATTGCTACCAGGCATAGTCGGTTGATCTTTATATCCGTCACTTATCTTCATAAGTCACGCTCTATAACATCTTCAGTAAAACAACTTTCTCGCACAATCTGCAAAGATATTTCTCTTAAAACCCTTATTGAAACATGTCTCGCTTTCTTCTCATAAACACCTTGGGTGTTATATGGTCAAGCCGCTCGGATCATTAGTACAAGTTAGCTCAATGCCTCACAGCACTTACACACCTTGCCTATCAACGTCGTAGTCTTCAACGTTCCTTACGGGACTTAAAGTCCAGGGAAATCTTATCTTGGAGGGGGCTTCCCGCTTAGATGCTTTCAGCGGTTATCCTGTCCGAACATAGCTACCGGGCAGTGCCACTGGCGTGACAACCCGAACACCAGAGGTTCGTCCACTTCGGTCCTCTCGTACTAGAAGCAGCTCTCCTCAAATTTCCAACGCCCACGGCAGATAGGGACCGAACTGTCTCACGACGTTCTAAACCCAGCTCGCGTACCACTTTAAATGGCGAACAGCCATACCCTTGGGACCGGCTACAGCCCCAGGATGTGATGAGCCGACATCGAGGTGCCAAACACCGCCGTCGATATGAACTCTTGGGCGGTATCAGCCTGTTATCCCCGGAGTACCTTTTATCCGTTGAGCGATGGCCCTTCCATTCAGAACCACCGGATCACTATGACCTGCTTTCGCACCTGCTCGACATGTCCGTCTCGCAGTCAAGCACCCTTATACCATTACACTAACCTTCCGATTTCCGACCGGAATTAGGGTACCTTCGTGCTCCTCCGTTACTCTTTGGGAGGAGACCGCCCCAGTCAAACTACCCACCACACAATGTCCTCAGCCCAGATAATGGGCCTAAGTTAGAACTCAAAAACTACCAGGCTGGTATTTCAAGGTTGGCTCCACCAAGACTGGCGTCTCAGCTTCAAAGCCTCCCAGCTATCCTACACAAGCAGTTTCTAAGTCCACTGTGAAGCTATAGTAAAGGTTCACGGGGTCTTTCCGTCTAGCCGCGGGTATACGGCATCTTCACCGCAATTTCAATTTCACTGAGTCTCGGGTGGAGACAGTATGGCCATCGTTACGCCATTCGTGCAGGTCGGAACTTACCCGACAAGGAATTTCGCTACCTTAGGACCGTTATAGTTACGGCCGCCGTTTACCGGGGCTTCGATCAAGAGCTTCTCCGAAGATAACCCCATCAATTAACCTTCCGGCACCGGGCAGGCGTCACACCCTATACGTCCACTTTCGTGTTTGCAGAGTGCTGTGTTTTTAATAAACAGTCGCAGCCATCTGGTTTCTGAGACCGCCAACAGCTTACGTCGCAAGGACTTCACCATCAGCGGCGTACCTTCTCCCGAAGTTACGGTACCATTTTGCCTAGTTCCTTCACCCGAGTTCTCTCAAGCGCCTTGGTATTCTCTACCTTCCCACCTGTGTCGGTTTGGGGTACGGTCTCATATCGCCTAGTGCTTAGAAGCTTTTCCTGGAAGCCGGGCATCAACCACTTCCGAACCGTAGTTCGTCGTCATCAGCTCTCAGCATTAAGAACCCGGATTTGCCTAAGTTCTCTGCCTACCACCTTAAACATGGACTACCATCGCCATGCTGGCCTAGCCTTCTCCGTCACTCCATCGCAGCAATATCAGGTACTGGAATATTAACCAGTTTCCCATCGACTACGCATTTCTGCCTCGCCTTAGGGGCCGACTCACCCTGCTCTGATTAGCATAGAACAGGAAACCTTGGGTTTTCGGCGGGGAAGTTTTTCACTCCCCTTATCGTTACTCATGTCAGCATTCGCACTTGTGATACCTCCAGCAAGCCTCTCAGCTCACCTTCAACAGCTTACACAACGCTCCTCTACCATGCGTATATAAATATACGCATCCGCAGCTTCGGTGTATGGTTTAGCCCCGGTAAATCTTCCGCGCAGGCCGACTCGACTAGTGAGCTATTACGCTTTCTTTAAAGGGTGGCTGCTTCTAAGCCAACCTCCTAGCTGTCTAAGCCTTCCCACTTCGTTTCCCACTTAACCATAACTTGGGGACCTTAGCTGGCGGTCTGGGTTGTTTCCCTTTCCACGA